>Ga0189291_100038_pt1 | contig 240442 bp, 226 predicted proteins | sample UW1redminimetaG_FD_130331 | JGI IMG/M metagenome (GOLD analysis project Ga0189291, IMG submission 130331) | Marine microbial communities from the Costa Rica Dome - UW179B-red mini metaG | ecosystem: Environmental > Aquatic > Marine > Oceanic > Photic zone | place: Costa Rica: the Eastern... | reverse complement strand
GGTTTCGACAACGTCACCATCCGTGGTGACAATTCGAGCAACAATCTGGACTTCAGCCAGACCACACTGACGGACATTGTGCGGATTGACGGTGAGGGCGGCAACGACACGATCACCGGCTCTTCCGGCAATGACGTGATCCGCGGCGGCACCGGCACTGACACACTGAGTGGCGGCGATGGCGACGATACCTTCCTATGGTCGACCGGCGACGGCAATGACCGTGTTGACGGCGGCGACGAAACCGGCGCTGACACCGTGGTGCTTACCAACACCACAGCGACACCGACGACATTTACGGTCGGAACAATCGCCAGCGGTACGCAGATCATTCCGGCCGCCCCCGGCACGGACAGCACGGACATCCAGGTGTCTGTGGACAGCGGCGGTTCGGTCCGCATGGACGAGATCGAGGATATTGTCCTTAATCTCGGATCGGGCGGCGATACGGTCACCATGACATCACCACTTGGCGGCACAGCGCTGCACGTGAACACGATCACGGTGAACGGCGGCGCAGGCGACGACAAGGTCGATGCCTCGGGCATCACCAGCGGTCACCGCGTCGTGTTCAACGGCGGTGACGGCAACGATACTTTCACTTCCGGTGGAGGTGACGATGAGTTCTACGGCGGTGCGGGCGACGATGTGTTCCACGCCGGTGCAGGCAGCGATGTCTTCGACGGCGGTACGGGCAACGACCGGGTGGTGCTTACCGGTGACTCTGCGAACTATACGGTGACGTACAATGCGGATGGGACCGTTACCCTGACGCACACCAGCGGTGCTGTTACAACGATCACCACCAGCGTCGAAACTGTCGGCTTTACCGGGGCTGGTGCGGATATCACCATCGATCCGATCCAGCTGATCAGTGGTGGCGTTGTCGTTGACAGCTACGCCACGATCGAGGCCGCGATTGCTGCCTCGACGTCGGGTGACACGGTGCGGATTGCAGCCGGCGAGTACACACTGGCAAGCAACCTGACGATCGCACATTCGCTCACGATCATCGGATCTGGTGAGGATGAAGTGACCATCCATACCGGCGGCAACGTCAACAGCTACGGCATCCACGTCACGGCGGACAATGTCAGCATCTCCAACCTTACGGTCGATGCTTCGGCAACGACCAACAGCTACGGCATCAAGGTTGATCCGGGCACGGGCATTCCGGCGGACAATCTCACAGGCTTCCACCTGGAAAATGTGACGGTTGAAGGCGCGGGACGGTCCGAAATCGATCTCAATGGCGTTGACAACTCGAGCCTGACCAATGTGACGGCCAACGGCAACGGCACCCGCGGCGTCGGCATCGCCCTGTCGGACTCCACCGGCATCGTGCTTACCGACATCACCACGACCGGCAACAACTGGGGTTCGGTCGGTCTCTATTCGGCGGGTAAAAGCTACGCGCCGGATACCAATGACATCACCTTCAATGGCAGTTACAGCCATGGTGAGCCGATCGGTATCTATGCCGATGAGGAAAACACCAGTCTGGTCGAGAATATCGACTTCGGCGGGATCTTCCCCGACGGTGTCTATGCCGTCCGGAACGACACGCATCGTGATGGTATCGATGGCCGCAGCGACGACTTCACCTTCTTCTTCGGTTCCGAAGCGGACGCAGTTGCCTTCGCGCTCAGCCTGCAGGGCAGCGGTGCCAATACAGACTCGGTCATCACCGGTCCGATCGGGCCGAATGATGTCGATGCGGAACTCGGCTCCACCTTCATCGTGGCGGAAGGCATGTCGATCCAGGAAGCGATCGATCACGCAAAGGATGGCGACACGATCATTGTCCGCGCAGGCACCTTCACGGAAGACCTGACGATCAGCAAAGCCATCACCATTGAAGGGGCCAATGGCGGGGTGATCGGCACCGACGCAGCACGTGACCTGATCACGGGCGCTGGCGAAAGCACCATCGAAGGCCGGATCATCGTACTCCACGATGGTGTTACCATCGACGGGGTGCGGGTGCTCAACGGCAATTCCGGCGACGCGTTCGAGAATGCCGGCATCCACGTCCAGGCTGCCGATGTGACCATCGAGAACTCGGTGTTCTATCGTGACGGTGTTGTCGATGGCGATGCCTCACGCGGCATCATCCATTCGGTCGGTTCGGGCGACGGCCTGACGGTGAGCGGCAATGCGTTCACCGGCTGGCATACCGGCACCTACGTCAATGGCGGCACCGATGTGACGGTTGAGAACAACCTGTACGAGGGCAACCTCGTGGGCATGTCGCTTGACGCCTATGCCGGCGCGACCGGCCTGTCGGTGACGGGCAACACGTTCACCGATCAAGTCCTCGAAGGCATGGGAATCGGATCGGTTCACGGCGCGTCCTGGGAAGGCGACATCTCCGGCAACGACTTCTCCGGACCGGGTGTCTTCAATTACGATGCGTCACTTCCGACGGATGTCGTCGAAGGCAACACCTTCAACGGTACTGCCGGCAACGACACGCTGAGCGATGACAGCACCGCATCGGGCCGGATCGGCGGCAACACGCTGCTCGGTCTTGACGGCGACGACATCCTCAATGGCGGTCTCGGCGAGGATATCCTTATCGGTGGAGACGGGGCGGATATTTTCGTCTTCGACACCGACGCGCTGGCGGATGCAGGAGCCAATATCCAGGACCTGATTGCCGATTACGACTTCGGCGAGGGCGACAGTGTCGATCTGTCGGCGCTGCTCGGCTCCGAGCCGGTGGTTGGCAACGAAGCGGACTATGTGAGGATGGACGGCAAATTCCTGACGGTCGATGTCAATGGTGGCGGAGACAGCTTCGTGGCAATCGCCGAGTTCTCGGTGGCTCCGGGTACGGATGCGCTGAAGATCCTGGTCGATGACGACACGACCCCGACAACAGTGATCATCTGATCACCCTGCGCTGGCCTTGAACCGGACCGGGGTGAGGGCCAGGCTTCCGCAGCGGAGTTCAAAATGCTACAGCGTCACGTCATGATTGAGGTGGCGCTGTAGTGCCATCATACAGGGTGTTCGGGGACAGCAGAGTGTTCGGGGTGTTGCAGTGAGAGACGATGTGCGTGACGGGACGGTGAAGGCCGGATGGAAATCCGGGCGGGACTCCCTGGGCAAGGCGGTTCGTGGATTCCTGCTGATGGCGTGTGCCGGGCTTGCCGGCTGTCAGGCCTCAGGCCTGGGCGACGGGCTGGCGGGTGCCGGCAGTTCCACTATCGCGGCGGTCACCAGCTCGACATACGGCAACGGGCCGGTGACTGTTGCCATGCTGCTTCCCTCAGATGCCTCGATGCGGGCCAAGGCCGCAGACATTGCCGACGGGGCCAAGCTGGCGCTCGATGATCTCGGCGCCGGGCAACTCAAGATCGATTTCCAGGTGTTCAATTCCGGTTCCGGCGGCGCGGCCGGCAAGGTGCAGGCGGCGCAGGCCTCGGGAACGAAGCTGATCATCGGGCCGGCGACCAACGCCGAAGTCTCCAGCATCATTGCGCAGACCAGCCTGCCGCGTCCGCCGATCCTGGCGCTCGTCGCCAACAATTCGGCTGGCGGCACGCAGATCTGGCCGCTTTACGGCGACGCCATCGACAGCGCGCTCGAGGGCGTCGGCGTCGCGGTGGCGGCCAAGCAGAAGAACATCGTGGTGGTGCACGAAGCGGGGTTTCCAGCTGAAAACCTGCTCAGGCTCAGGGAAGGGATCAAGCTGAGGGGCGGCACAACCGTCGGCTTTGTTCCGTATCCGAAAAGCGGTGTGAACCTGCGCGGGGCGTTTGCCAAGGGCACTGCCGTGTTCGCCAAGGCCAACACCATCGTGCTGCTCGGCGGCGGCGAGGCCATCGGCCAGGTGATCGACATCCTGGCAGCCGGCGAGTTCGGGCAGTCGATCGCCACCGCAATCGCCACGTCGCTGATTCCGGAAGAGATCTACAAGCGGCCATCGGCGCAGGGCCTGATGGTGGCGATCCCGTCGACCGCCGACGTCAAGGTGATCGCCGAGCGGTTCAAGGCGAAATTCGGCCGGAGCCCGAGCTACGATGCGGCGATCGGTTATGATTCGATCGCGATCGCGGCCGGTCTTGTGCGCTCGGGCGGGCCAGACGCCATCACGGTCGCCAACCTGACCTCGACGAAAGGCTTTCGCGCCGCCACCGGCCTGTTCCGGTTCCATCCCGATGGCAGGATCGAGCGGCGCATGGTGGTGCACCGCATTGAAAACGGCAGCCTGAAAGTCATTCAGGAAGAGGGCGAGGGCTTTTAGGCCTGATACGCTGCAGATGCATGCCGCGGTCAAATGGATTGATTTGAACGATAAATTACATGCTTCATTTCAATGTGTTACAGCGACCTCTGCGCATCCAGTCGGATGCGCGGCGCTGTAGAAGCCCGCTGCGTCATGATTGACCCCGGCGCGCGATATCGCCGAGTATCAGCGGGCAGGGAATCAGGTCCGGGGGGAACGGCATGAGCACGGAAACAATGAATACGGGCGGGGTTTCGGGCCGCCGCGCGCTGGCCTGGCTCTATCCGGTTCTGGCGGTTTTCGTCGCGGCTCTGATCATTCTGCAGATGCTGCCGCTGGTTCTGCCCATCGGGCCGATGTACTGGGATGTGCTGATCTATTACGATGCGATCGGCCGTATCGCGCAGGGGCAATGGCCGACGATCGATTTCTTTGCGCCGGTCGGGCCGCTCGAGTATTTTCTGGCGGCTTTCTCCGACTGGCTGTTCCCCAACGCCCAGCCGGTGCTCCTGACCCAGTGGATCTGGCTGCCGGTAACGGTTCCGGTGATGGCGCTGATCCTGTGGGATGTGGCGCGGCGCTCGGGCAGGCTGGCGTTCTGGCTGCTCATGCCGTGGATGCTGTTTACCGCGCTGCCCTACAATGTGGTCGACTTCTATCCCTATCCGGGCACCGACGCCTTCGGGATCTACAACCGGCACGGCGCCCATCTGATGTATCTCGTCGCAGCCACCGTGCTGTTCGTGCGCAGTGCGCTGATCCAGACAATCGTTCTGAGCCTGCTGGTTCTGGCGATGGCGTTTTGCAAGATCACCGCGCTGCTTGCGGCCGGGCCGATCCTGCTGTTCGGCCTGGTGCTTGGCCGGATACGGTTGTCAACGGCGATGACGACGGCGCTGGTCTGCGTCGGCGCGAGCGGGATTGCCGAACTGGCGACGGGGATGGTGGTGCCTTACGTGCAGGACATCATCCTGCTTGCATCGCAGAACACCGGATCCCTGCTACCACGGTTCCTGACCGCGATGTCGTTGCATTTCAACGTCATGGGGGCGGGCGGTCTCTTGGCAATCGTCTTGCTGGTTGCCGCACTCAGCGGTCATGCCGCCGCCGCCGGCAGGCCCGCGGGAAACCGGATCGCGCGGATGATCGACGCCGACTGGTTCTGGGTCGGCCTGCTACTGGTTTGCGGGCTTTTCTACGAGACGCAGAATACCGGCAGCCAGGCGTTCTTGCTGGTCTGGCCAGCGCTCTTGGCGATCCTGATGCGGGAGAAGGCAGGCTATGGACGCTTCAGGATGCCGATCCTGGTGCTGATCTGCTTTACCGCCGTGCCCAATGTCAGCACGGTTCTGCACAAGGCAGCGCGGGCGATTGCGGTGGCGCCGGGCTATGCCGCACTGGATGCCCCGGATCTGGGGACGATCGGGCATGTCTCGGGCAAGGATGTCATCATCGAGCAGGCCGAGCGGATGCGCGGCATCTATATTGCCAACCGGGATACCTATGAGGCGATTGCCGAAACCGAGGCGCTGCCATCGTTCCTGCTGTTTTCAGACCCGGATTACCAGTACCTTCTGCTTGAGGAAATGCAGGCTGCCACGGTGGCGATCAAGGCGATGGAGGTCAAGTCCAGGCGGCGGTTCGAGAGGGTACTCAATCTCGATTTCGCCAACCCGTTTCCTTACATTCTGAAGAAGAAAGGCGCGGAGCATGTTTCCATCGGCGCCGATCCGAGCCGGGCTCTTCCCGAACTCGATGCGATTACGCGCGATGCGGTGGCGAACACGGATCTGGTGCTGGCGCCTACCTGTCCCGTGCATCATGCGAGAAACGTGTTGCTGGCGCATTACGCCTCGGCCTTGACCGAGCACACGCGGATCTCGCTGACGCCGTGCTTCGATGCCTATGTTCTGCCCGCCAGCCAGTGATTGCGGCCGATGGAGGGTAATTTGTTCATGAGGACAATTGCCGTCTTGACGGTGACAGCAGCGCGCAGGAGAGTGCGGGTTTGAAGCCAATCCAAACGTCCGGAGTATGTGATGGTCATCGATCCGCCCTATCTGATTTTTCTTGGCGATGTGCCGGATGCGCTTGCCGCAAAGACCGGTCTGGGGATCGTTGACTGGCGGCCGGAGTGGTGCATCGGCCAGCTCAGGCTGGAAGGCTGCCAGGCGGATGCGAACATTCCCGATCTCTCGATCGAGGCCGCGGCAGCGCAAGGCGTGAAGACCATGGTGGTTGGAGCGGTGAATGCCGGCGGGGTTCTGCCGCAGCACTGGATCGCCTCCATCGTTGCTGCGCTCGACGCCGGGCTCAATGTCGCGACCGGACTGCACACAAGGCTGGCGTCGGTTGCCGAAATTCGCGAGGCGGCCGAGCGCAGCGGCGCCAGGTTGCACGATGTGCGGTTTTCCGACCAGCGCTTTGACACCGGCAAGGGGACGAAGCGTCCCGGCTTGCGTTGCCTGACAGTCGGCACCGATTGCTCGGTGGGCAAGAAATACACGGCGCTGGCGCTCGAGCGGGAAATGCGGGCGCGCGGCATGGATGCCGATTTCCGTGCCACAGGCCAGACCGGCGTGTTTATTTCCGGCCGTGGGGCGGCGATCGACGCGGTGGCGGCCGATTTCATTTCCGGCGCCGTCGAATGGATTGCGCCGGCGGCCGACCCTGACCACTGGGACCTGGTGGAAGGGCAGGGATCGTTGTTTCATCCGAGCTTCGCCGGGGTATCGCTCGGCCTGCTGCACGGTGCGCAGGCCGATGCCTTCGTGGTTTGCCACGAGCCGACCCGCACCACCATGCGCGGGGTCAAGCACGGGCTGCCGAGCATCTGTGAGGTCATCGACATGACCATTGCCTGCGGACGGCTGACCAATGCCGAAATCACCTGCACCGGGATCGCGGTCAACACCCAGAAACTGGGCGAAGCCGAAGCCAGGGAATTGCTCGCGGCGCTGGCGAAGGAGTTTGGTGTGCCTGCCACGGATCCGATCCGGTTCGGGGTGGTCGAGCTGGTTGATCGTCTGGCGGCACACAAGGGAAAAGCGTGAGGATTGCCAAAAGTAGTACTTGCAACGGCGGCAAAGGCGAATAAGGTAAACAAGCGTTCATTTAATTGATGGACCAAAAAAGGCCCGGCTGTTGAGAGGACAGCAGCCGATGCCAGGACGAAAACACCGGCTCTGACCGGTGTGAATTTGGCCAGTGGGAACGGCCAGTTGCATGGGGTGAGAGCCATGCGCCCGGACATCGCGTCAAGCCGTCCGGACAGGGAGGAGAAGTGAGGAATGGAAGCCACAGGCGTGACCGCCGGCGGCAAGCCGGTTACGTTTCCGCAGTATTTGCTGCTGAACGCCAAGCGTTTCGCATCGCGGCCTGCGATGCGGATCAAGGACTACGGTATCTGGCAGACCTGGACCTGGTCCGAGCAGCGCGACGAGATCCGCGATCTTGCGCTTGGACTGAAGGCAATGGGGCTGGGTGAGGGCGACCGGATCGCCATCGTCGGCTCGAACCGGCCCAGATTGTACTGGGCCTTCTGCGCGGCGCAGTCGCTCAAGGCGATCCCGGTTCCTGTCTATGCGGACTCCGTGGCGGAAGAGATGGCCTACGTGCTGCACCATGCGGGTGCGCGGTTCGCCATTGCCCAGGACCAGGAGCAGGTCGACAAGATCCAGTCCGTTGCCGAAGATATTCCCGGGCTGACGGACATCATTTTCGACGAGACGCGCGGCTTGCGCGATTACGAGCGCGACCACTTGCACGATTTCGAAGCGGTGCAGCAGAAAGGCCGCGATGTCGCTGCCGCCAACCCGTCGGCGATTTCCGACTGGGAGGCCGGAATCTGGGCTTCCAAGGGCGACGAAACCTCGGCCATTCTCTACACTTCCGGCACTACCGGACGGTCGAAGGGGGTGATGCTGACGGCGGCGGCCTCGGTGAAGGCCGCGGAAGACACCGCCGAGTTCGATCACATGACCGAGCATGATGAGGTGCTCGCCTATCTGCCGCTGGCCTGGGTCGGGGACCACTATCTCAATTACGCGCAAGGCTATGTTGTCGGGCTGTGCATGAGCTGCCCGGAGAGCCCGGAGACCGTGGCGCAGAACCTGCGCGAGATCGGTCCGACTTTCTACTTCGCCCCGCCACGGGTGTTCGAAGGCCTGCTGACCAGCGTGATGATCCGGATGGAGGATGCGAGCAAGCTGAAGAAGTGGCTGTTCGATCATTATCTCGGTGTCGCCAAGGCCTATGGCGAGAAAATTCTCGAAGGCCGCCCGGTGCCACTTTCGGGGCGGATTTCCTACTGGCTCGGCGACAAGCTGATCTACGGTCCGCTCAGGAACGTGCTGGGCTTCACCCGGATCCGCACCGCCTATACCGCCGGTGAGGCGATCGGACCGGACCTGTTTTCCTTCTTCCGGTCGCTGGGCATCAACCTCAAGCAGCTTTACGGGCAGACCGAAGCGTTTCTGTATGTCACGGCGCAGAAGGACGGCGATGTCCGTCCCGATACGGTCGGGCCGGCAGCGCCGGACGTGGAGATCCGGATCGCCGACAATGGCGAGGTTCAGTTCCGGTCTCCGGGGATGTTCACCGGCTATTATGGTGATGCAGAGAAGACCAAGGAAACCATGACGTCTGACGGCTGGGTGATGACCGGAGATGCCGGCATTTTCGATGCCCAGGGCCATCTCAAGATCATCGATCGTGCCAAGGACGTGGGCAAGCTGACCACCGGTGCGCTCTACGCGCCGAAATACATCGAGAACAAGCTCAAGTTCTTCCCCAACATCAAGGAAGCGGTGGCTTTCGGCGACGGACGGGATTTTGTTGCGGTGTTCCTCAACATCGACCTGACTGCGGTGGGCAACTGGGCCGAGCGCAACAACATTTCCTATGGCTCCTACCAGGAGCTGGCGGGATTGCCGCAGGTCTACGAGATGATGACCAAGCATATCAACCAGGTGAACCGTGACCTGGCTGACGAGCCGATGATGGCCGGCGCGCAGATCAAGCGCTTCCTGGTCCTGCACAAGGAACTCGACGCCGATGACGGCGAGCTGACGCGGACGCAGAAGGTGCGCCGCAGCTTCCTCGCGGACCGTTACGAGCCTCTGATCGAGGCGCTCTATGACGGATCTGCAGAGAAGTTCATCGAAACCGAAATGACCTTCGAGGATGGCCGCAAGGGCGTGATCCGCGCCACCGTGAAAGTGGCTGACGCGACTGTTCATCCCACCTCGAATGCAATGCCGGAGGCTGCCGAATGAACGCGCGAATCCAACATGTCGAACTTCATGCCGAGGACGACGGTCTCAATCCGGGCGACGTGATGCTGAAGGTCGACAATGTGTCGCTGTCCTTCGGCGGGGTGAAGGCGATCTCGGATATTTCCTTCGACATCCAGAAGGGCGAGATCCGGGCGATCATCGGTCCGAACGGCGCCGGCAAGACCTCGATGCTGAACGTGATCAACGGGTTTTATCATCCGCAGGAAGGGGTGATCACCTTCCGTGGCCAGGCCCGTTCGCAGATGCAGCCCTACGAGGCGGCGGCTTCGGGCATCGCCCGCACGTTCCAGAACGTGGCGCTGTTCAAGGGGATGTCGACGCTCGACAACATCATGTCCGGCCGGACACTGAAGATGCACAAGAACTTCTTCTGGCAGATGTTCAATGTCGGGCCGGCGCGCAACGAGGAAATCGAGCACCGGCTGAAGGTCGAGGAGATCATCGATTTCCTCGAGATCCAGCACATCCGCAAGACGCCGGTCGGCAAGTTGCCCTACGGCTTGCAAAAGCGGGTCGAACTGGGCCGCGCGCTGGCAATGGAGCCGGACCTGCTGCTGCTCGACGAGCCGATGGCCGGCATGAACCTCGAGGAAAAAGAGGACATGAGCCGCTTCATTCTGGATGTGAACAGCCAGATGGGCACGACAATCGCGCTGATCGAACACGATATGGGCGTGGTGATGGATATTTCCGACCGGGTGGTGGTGCTCGATTACGGGCGCAAGATCGGCGACGGTCCGCCCGAGGAGGTCAAGAACAACCAGGACGTCATCGACGCCTATCTGGGAGTGTCGCACTGATGGACTTTCTTTATTCTGTTTTCATCGATCCGTTCGTCCAGATGGTCGATCTGCCTGACTTCTTCCTGCAGGTGCTGTGGGAAGGCTTCGTCGCGGGCGTGCTTTACGCGCTGATCGCGCTGGGCTTCGTGCTCATCTTCAAGGCTTCCGGGGTGTTCAACTTCGCCCAGGGCATCATGGTGGTGTTTGCCGGCCTGACGCTTGTCGGGCTGCATGAAAAGGGCGTGCCGGCCTACCTGGCACTGGTCCTGACCATCGGTGTGATGGGGATCCTGGCGCTTGCCGTGGAACGGCTGGTGATGCGGCCGCTGGTCAACCAGCCCGATATCATCCTGCTGATGTCAACCATCGGACTGACTTACTTTCTGATCGGGTTCGGCGAATTCATCTTTGGCGGCGAGCCCAAGCAGATGATCGCCAGCGAACTGGGTCTGCCGACCGGATCGTCGGCGTTCGAAATCGGCGACGGCGGACTGCTGATCCTGCAGCACATCGATATTGCCGCTGCGGTGATCGCCATCATCATGGTCGGCGCACTTGCGGTGTTCTTCAACAAGACCCGGATCGGCCGGGCGTTGCGCGCGGTGGCCGACGACCACCAGGCGGCGCTGTCGGTGGGCATCTCGCTCAACCAGATCTGGGCCATCGTCTGGTTCGCAGCCGGCATCGTGGCGCTGACCACGGGCATCATGTGGGGCGCCCGTTCGGACGTGTCGTTTGCGCTCGAGATCATTGCGCTCAAGGCGCTTCCGGTGCTGATTCTTGGTGGCTTCACCTCGATCCCGGGGGCAATTGTCGGCGGATTAATCATTGGCATCGGCGAAAAGATCGGCGAGATTTACTGGGGTCCACTGGTAGGCGGCGGCATCGAGAGCTGGCTTGCCTACATGATCGCGCTGATTTTCCTGCTGTTCAGACCACAGGGCCTGTTTGGCGAGCGCATTATCGAGAGGGTGTAAGCGATGCATAAAAGCAGACTTTCAGCCATCGTCGTTGATTGTCATACCGACCATATCGAGCAGGCGGCCGGGTTCTGGTCGCAACTGCTGGGACAACCTTCGCATGTCGATGATGATGGCCACCGCGCCACCATCCTGGCAGCAGACAAGGGTGTTTCCCTGGTGATCGAGGCCGTGCACGACGAAGCACGCATTCATTTCGATATCGAGACTGACAATCTTGCCGCAGAAATCCATCGCATTGAGGGGCTGGGCGGCCGAAAGGTCGCCGTTGTCGATCATGCGGTGATCATGGAAGCCCCGACCGGGCATCGCTTCCGCGTCACCGGTCCAAATTCTCACGTACTGCCATCGAGCGGAAATGTCTGGGGAGACGACTAATGCTGTACCGCGAATCTGGCCAGTACAAGACCAGCTACATTGCCGACCAATCGATTTTCCCGATCCGGGAAGACCGCATCGGCATCGCCATCATCGGATTGATCGCGCTAACCATCCCCTTCGTGGCGAGCGACTTCTTTCTCAATGCGATCATGACGCCGTTCCTGATCCTGGCGCTTGCCGCGATCGGGCTTAACATCCTGACCGGCTATGCCGGGCAACTGTCGCTTGGCACGGGCGCGTTCATGGGCGTGGGTGCCTATAGCTGCTACAAGCTGACCACGATCTTTCCGGACGTGAACATCATCATCCACGTGTTCATCTCGGGACTGTTCGCCGCGGCAATCGGCGTGGTGTTCGGGCTGCCTTCGCTGAGGATCAAGGGCCTTTATCTTGCGGTGACGACACTTGCGGCGCAGTTCTTTCTCGAATGGTGCTTCATCCGCATTCCGTGGCTCTACAATTACAACTCTTCCGGTGCGATCGAAGTGCCGGAGCGGCGCGGCTTCGGCGACGTGGTGCTGACCGGACCGGCAGCAGGCGCAATGACGCAGTATTTCATTGTCCTTGGCATCGTGGTTTTCGTGACACTCGTGGTGAAGAACATCGTGCGTGGCCGGATCGGCCGGCAGTGGATGATGATCCGCGACATGGATATCGCCGCCGAGCTGATGGGCGTGCGCCCCCTGACCGCCAAGCTTTCGGCGTTCGCGGTGTCGTCCTACCTGTGTGGCGTCGCCGGCGCGATGTTCATCTTCTTCTACCTCGGTGCGGCCGAACCGTCGGCGTTCTCGATCACGCTGTCGTTCCAGATCCTGTTCATGGTGATCCTGGGCGGACTTGGCAGCCTGGTCGGCTCCTATTTCGGCGCGGCCTTCATCTGGGGGCTGCCGATCGTGCTGCGTGCCGGACTGCCGGCGATCGGCATCGATATCGGCGCCGAGACCGTATTCCACGTTGCGACCATGGTGGTGGGCGCATTGATCATCTTTTTTCTCATTGTCGAACCGCACGGGCTGGCAAGGCTCTGGTCGCTCGGCAAGGAGAAATTGCGCGTCTGGCCGTTTCCTTACGGCTGACCGACTGGCGCTTTCCGGACCATCTGAGGAGATGGCCCGGGAACGCTCCACTAGAGGCATTGTCCGGGCATGGGACCCGTCCGGACCGGAAAATGCCGGGAGGAACCGGGTCCCCGCACTGGCGTGTCACCCACGCCTAATGGGAGGAATACAATGCGACTGAAATGTCTGATTGCCGGGACCGTTCTGGCCGGCACACTGACGGGAGCAGCCTTGCCGGCATTCGCCGATGAGCTCTTTGTTCCGCTGTTTACCTACCGCACCGGCCCCTATGCCGGCTCGGGCATTCCGATTGCCAACGGCATGCATGATTATCTCGCCATGCTCAACGAGCGCGATGGCGGCATCAATGGCGTGAAGATCCGGATCGGCGAGTGCGAAACCGGTTATGACACGCAAAAGGGTGTGGAGTGCTACGAGCAGGTCAAGAGCGAAGGCGCGCTTGTCATCAGCCCTTATTCGACCGGCATTACGCTTCAGGTGATTCCGAAGGCATCGGTTGACAAGATCCCTGTGCTGTCGATGGCCTATGGCCTGTCGGCGGCTGCAGAAGGCAACACGTTCCCGTGGGTGTTCAATCCGCCGGACACATACTGGGATGGTGCTTCGGCGATCGTCACCGATATTGCCAACCGCGAGGGTGGCACCGAAGCGCTCAAGGGCAAGAAGATCGGCTATATCTTCCTTGACGCCGGTTATGGCCGCGAGCCTATTCCGCTGTTGGAGCAGATGTCCAAGGACATGGGCTTCGAGCTGATGCAGTACCCGGTTCCCGGCAAGGAAATGCAGAACCAGTCGTCGCAGTGGCTCAACATCCGCCGCGACAAGCCTGACTACATGATCATGTGGGGCTGGGGCGCAATGAGCCCGACCGCGGTGAAGGAAGCCACCAAGATCCGCTACCCGATGGACAAGTTCTACGGCATCTGGTGGTCTGGCGGCAACGATGATGCGGCAGCCGGCGGCGAAGCCGCGAAGGGCTACCGCACCATGAACTTCCACGGTGTTGGCGCCGACTTCCCGTTCATCGCCGACATCAAGAAGTATGTGGTCGATGCCGGCAAGAGCCAGGTTGATCCGGCCAAGTTTGCCGACAACCTCTACAACCGCGGCGCCTACAACGCGATGCTGATCGCCGAGGGTATCCGCCAGGCTCAGGAAATGACGGGCAAGACCGTCATCGATGCCTCCGACATGCGTGCCGGTCTGGAAAATCTGGACATCACCGATGAGCGCTTCAAGGAACTCGGCATGGAAGGCTTCGCGCTTCCCATGAAGCTGTCCTGTGAAGACCATTCCGGCCACCACAAGGTCTATGTGGTGGAGTGGGACGGCAAGGATTGGCAGAAGGCCAGCGACTGGTTCTCGCCAGACACCGCCATGGTCGCGCCGTTGCTCAAGAAAGCAGCCGAGGAGTATGCCGCGAGCAATGCTCCCTGGCCTGAGCGGACTGAGGCTTGCGCCCAGTAACAGGCTGACAAACAACTGCCGCGCGGAGCAAGGTTTTCGCGCGGCGGCAACTGCCACCGAGATTTATCCCGACCGGAGAAGGTCCATGACGATGTCCACTTCCGTATCAGCCGATGCGTCGACACAGCCCAACATTCTGGCCGTGAACAATATAGAAGTGATCTATGATCACGTGATCCTCGTGCTCAAGGGTGTGTCGTTGACGGTACCGGTGGGCGGGATCGTGGCTTTGCTGGGCGCCAACGGGGCCGGCAAGTCGACAACGCTGAAAGCGATTTCCAACCTGCTGCGCTCGGAGCGCGGCGAGGTGACCAAGGGATCGATCGAATTCGAAGGCAACCGGATCGAAGCGCAGACCGCCAATGAGCTGGTGCGGCGCGGATGCATCCAGGTGATGGAGGGCCGGCATTGCTTCGGCCATCTCACCGTCGAGGAAAACCTGCTGACAGGCGCGTTCACGCGACGTGACGGCAATGCGGCGATCAAGCGCGACATGGAGATGGTCTATGATTATTTCCCGCGGCTGAGAGAACGCCGGAGCAGCCAGGCAGGCTACACGTCGGGCGGCGAGCAGCAGATGACGGCAATCGGCCGGGCGCTGATGAGCCGGCCGAAGATGATTTTGCTGGACGAGCCTTCGATGGGGCTGGCGCCGCAGCTGCAGGAAGAAATCTTCGAGATCATCAAGAAACTCAACGAGCAGGAGGGCGTCTCCTTCCTGCTGGCCGAGCAGAACACCAATATCGCGCTGAGATACGCGACCTACGGCTATATTCTCGAGTCCGGCCGCATCGTCATGGATGGCGAGGCAAAGGACTTGCGTGAGAACGAGGACGTCAAGGAATTCTATCTCGGTGTCGGCGGCGAAGGCCGGCGTTCGTTCAAGAACGTCAAACATTACAAGCGCCGCAAACGCTGGCTGGCCTGACCGGCCCACGGGCATCGGTCCGGGGGCGGGCCGATGCTCGTTTGGGGACTTGCGGGATGATGCGGAAGACGATAAAATAAACAAACGTTCATTTAATTGTGTGAGCCATGGCGCGACGGGCGGGATCAACGGGAGCTGAAACGGCGGAGAAGCTGCGCAACGCAGCGCTCGAGCTGTTCGCGCGGTCTGGTTATGCGGCGGTGTCGATGCGGGCGATTGCGGCCGAGACCGGGGTTCAGGCCGGAGCGATCTACAATCATTTCCCGACCAAGCAGGATCTGCTCAACGAGTTGCTTCAGGTTCACATGGAGACGCTGCTTGGTGCCTGGTCGGAGGCCGACGAGCCGGATCTCGAGCCGCAGCAGGCGCTTGAGCACTTCGTCCGCTTTCACATCCGCTATCACCTGACCAAATCGCGTGAGGTGTTCATCTCCTACATGGAGCTGAGGAATCTCGAGAGCGAGAATTTCAGCGCCATCGAAGCCTTGCGGCGCAAATATGAGAGCGTCCCGCGTGCCATACTGGAGCGCGGCACCGCAGACGGCTCATTCGACATCATCGATCCACAGGTAACCACAATGGCGATCATCGCCATGCTCAACGGCATGACCACCTGGTTCCGCGACAACGGGCGACTGTCCCTCGATCAGATCGAGGCGATCTATGTCCGCCTGGTGGCGCGGCTGGTGGGGCAGAAAAAGGAAAACTGACGTGTTCACAACGGGAATGAATTTCGGACTTGGCGAAGACATCGACGCACTGCGGGACATGGTCTCGCGTTTCGCCAGCGACCGGATTGCGCCGGTGGCCGAAGAAACCGACCGGAACAACCAGTTTCCCATGCACCTGTGGCAGGAGATGGGGGCGCTCGGGCTGCTCGGCATGACCGCCGATCCGGATTTCGGCGGCACCGGCATGAGCTATCTCGCCCACGTGGTGGCGATGGAAGAGATCAGCCGCGCCTCGGCCTCGATCGGCCTGTCCTACGGCGCGCACTCCAATCTCTGCGTCAACCAGATCAACCGCTGGGGCACGACAGAGCAGAAGCAGAAATATCTGCCCAAGCTGTGCTCGGGCGAGAATGTCGGCGCGCTGGCGATGAGCGAGCCGGGCTCGGGCTCGGACGTGGTGTCGATGAAGCTGCGCGCAGAAAAGCGCAATGACTGTTACGTGCTCAATGGCAACAAGATGTGGATCACCAACGGGCCGGACGCCAACACCCTGGTGGTCTATGCCAAGACCGACCCGGAAGCCAAGTCGCGCGGCATCACCGCGTTCCTGATCGAAAAGGAAATGGCCGGGTTCTCGACCGCGCAGAAGCTCGACAAGCTCGGCATGCGTGGCTCCAACACCTGCGAGCTGGTGTTTGAAAACTGCGAAGTGCCGTTCGAGAACGTGCTCGGCGAGGAAGGCCAGGGCGTCAAGATCCTGATGTCGGGGCTTGATTACGAACGTCTGGTGCTGGCCGGCGGGCCGCTCGGCATCATGGCGGCGGCAATGGACGTGGTGGTGCCTTACTGCCATGAGCGCAAGCAGTTCGGCGAGCCGATCGGCAATTTCCAGCTGATGCAGGGCAAGCTCGCCGACATGTACACCACGATGAACGCCTGCCGGGCCTATGTCTATGCTGTGGCGCAGGCCGCCGATCGCGGCGAGACCACCCGCAAGGATGCGGCTGGCTGCATTCTCTATGCGGCGGAGAAGGCGACACAGCTGGCGCTGGAATCGATCCAGGCACTGGGCGGAAACGGCTATATCAACGATTACCCGACAGGTCGGCTGTTGCGCGACGCCAAACTCTACGAGATTGGCGCGGGAACCTCCGAAGTGCGCCGCATGCTGATCGGTCGCGAGATGATGGCGGAAACCGCGTGAGCACGATCCACTCCAAGATCTCGACCGGATCGCATGCGTTCAAGGACAACGCCGCACGGATGCAGGCGCAGATTGCTGAAGCCGCCGCGGCTGCCGAAATGCACGGGCAGGGCGGTCCGCAGGCCTCGCGCGAGCGCCATGTCGGCCGCGGCAAGTTGTTGCCGCGCGACCGGGTGGCCACACTGCTCGATGCGGATTCGCCGTTTCTCGAGGTCGGCCGCTTTGCCGCGCACGGGCTTTATGGCGGCGACATCGCCTCGGCCGGGGTGATCGCCGGCATCGGCCGGGTCCGCGGCCGCGACGTGATGGTGGTCTGCAACGACGCCACGGTGAAGGGCGGCACCTATTACCCGCTGACGGTGAAAAAGCACCTCAGGGCGCAGGAAATCGCGCTCGAGAACAACCTGCCCTGCGTCTATCTGGTGGATTCGGGTGGCGCCAACCTGCCCAATCAGGACGAGGTGTTCCCCGACCGGGATCATTTCGGACGGATCTTCTTCAATCAGGCCAATATGAGCGCCAAGGGGATCTCGCAGATCGCCGTGGTGATGGGGTCGTGTACGGCGGGCGGCGCCTATGTGCCGGCGATGTCGGATGAGACCATCATCGTGCGCGACCAGGGCACGATCTTTCTGGCAGGCCCGCCGCTGGTCAAGGCGGCCACCGGTGAAGTGGTCAGCGCCGAAGATCTCGGTGGTGGCGACGTGCACACGCGGCTGTCGGGCGTGGCCGATCACCTGGCCGACAATGATGCCCATGCGCTGGAGCTGGCGCGACAGGCGGTGGCCAATCTCAACGGCCGCGGACATGCGGGGCTTGCCAGCATGGATCTGCAGACACCGGAGGATCCGCTTTACGATCCGGCCGAGATCGCCGGCATCATTCCGGCCGACACGCGCCAGCCCTACGATATTCGCGAGGTGATCGCCCGCATGGTCGACGGCTCGCGCTTTGATGAGTTCAAGGCGCGCTACGGCACAACAATCGTCTGCGGCTTTGCCCATGTGATGGGCATGCCTGTCGGCATCGTCGCCAACAATGGTGTGCTGTTTTCCGAAAGTGCGGTCAAGGCGGCGCATTTCATCGAGCTCTGCTCGCAACGCAAGATCCCCCTGGTGTTTTTGCAGAACATCACCGGCTTCATGGTCGGGCAGAAATACGAGGCCGGCGGCATCGCCAAGGACGGGGCCAAGATGGTCACCGCGGTGGCCACCACGCAGGTGCCGAAGATCACCATGATCGTCGGTGGCTCGTTCGGCGCCGGCAATTACGGCATGTGCGGCCGGGCCTATTCGCCCCGCTTCCTGTGGACCTGGCCGAACAGCCGGATCTCGGTGATGGGCGGCGAACAGGCGGCCGGGGTGCTCGCCACCGTCAAGCGCGACGCCATCGAGCGCAAGGGCGGCGAATGGTCGACTGACGAAGAGGCCGAGTTCAAGCGCCCGACCATCGAGATGTTCGAGACCCAATCGCACCCGCTCTACGCCTCGGCGCGGCTGTGGGACGACGGCATCATCAATCCGCTGAAATCACGCGAGATCCTGGCACTCAGCCTGTCGACGGCGCTCAACGCCCCGATTGCCGAGACCAAGTTCGGCGTGTTCAGGATGTGAGGCGAAAATGACCATCTCCAAAATTCTCATCGCCAATCGTGGCGAAATCGCCTGCCGCATCATCCGCACGGCGCGGAAAATGGGGATCGCCACGGTTGCGGTCTACTCTGAAGCCGACGCACGCGCGCTGCATGTCGAGATGGCCGACGAGGCGGTGCTGATCGGGCCTGCCGCCGCGAGCGAAAGCTATCTCAAGGTTGAGGCGATTCTCGATGCGGCCAAACGCACCGGGGCGGACGCGATCCATCCCGGCTACGGCTTCCTGTCGGAAAACCCGTACTTCGTCGACAAGGTCGAAAAGGCCGGGCTGATCTTCATCGGACCGTCGGCAAGCGCGATCCGCGCCATGGGGCTCAAGGATGCCGCCAAGGCGCTGATGGAAAAGGCCAATGTGCCGGTGGTGCCGGGCTACCACGGCGAAGCGCAGGAACTGGTGGTGCTGGCCGGAAAGGCCAACGAGATCGGCTTTCCGGTGCTGATCAAGGCGCGCGCCGGCGGCGGCGGCAAGGGCATGCGCAAGGTCGACAACCAGGCGGACTTTCCTGCGGCACTATCTTCTGCGCGGCGCGAAGCGAAAGCCTCGTTCGGCGACGACCGGGTGCTGGTGGAGAAATATGTCGCCACGCCGCGTCATATCGAAATCCAGGTGTTCGGCGACAGCCATGGCAATGTGGTGCACCTGTTCGAACGCGACTGCTCGGCGCAGCGGCGGCACCAGAAGGTGATCGAGGAAGCGCCGGCGCCGGACATGCCGGAAGACATGCGCGAAGCGATGGGGGCAGCAGCCGTGCAGGCCGCCAAGGCGATCAACTATGCCGGCGCCGGCACCGTCGAATTCATCGTCGATGCCAGCGAGGGGCTGAAGGCCGACAAGTTCTGGTTCATGGAAATGAACACGCGGCTGCAGGTCGAGCATCCGGTCACCGAGCTGATCACCGGGCTCGACCTGGTCGAATGGCAGATCCGGGTGGCGGCTGGCGAAGCCTTGCCGATGAGCCAGGACGAGCTCTCGATCGATGGTCACGCGGTTGAAGCGCGGATCTATGCCGAGGATGCGGAAAAGGGATTTCTGCCGGCTGTTGGCCGTCTGGTGCATCTAGAGTTTCCCGGCGGCGACATCCGGGTCGATGCCGGGGTGCGATCCGGCGACGAGATCACGCCGTTTTACGATCCGATGATCGCCAAGGTGATTGCCCACGGCAAGACCAGGGCGGAGGCGCTGGGCAAGCTCGCAGGCGCCCTGGGCCGGACCGAGATTGCCGGCACGGTGACCAACACGGCATTCCTGACCAAACTCTGCCGGGATGCGGATTTCGCCGCCGCCCGGCTCGACACCGGGCTGATCGACCGCAACATCGCCAGCCTGACGGCGCGCGATCCGGCACCCGAGACCATCACGGCGCTCTGCGTGCTCGCCGCATCGGGCATGCTCCCGGCCGGAACCGGGACCGCCGGGTCAGTTAAGGCCATCGGCCCGTTTGAAATCTGGGGCGCGCCGAAACGGTCTGTGACACTGGAAATCGATGGCGTGGAAACCGCGTTTACGGTTGAGCGGGAAGGCGTTGACCAATGGCGCATTGCCGGTGACGGGTTTGATGCAGGTGAGGTGCGCCTGAGTTCTGTTTTCCCGGCGCCACACCACTGGGCCTTCACAGCCGACGGAGTGACCCAGCGATGCCGGCTGGTGCAGAGCAATGACGAAGTGGCGGTCTTCCACGAAGGATTGACCCACCGGTTCGCCAAGCCGCAAGGCAAGCGTTTCGACGATCTGGCAGCAGGCGGGGACCAGGTGGTCTCGATGATGCCGGGTATCGTCAAACAGGTGCTGGTTGCACAGGGCCAGGAGGTCAAGTCGGGCGAGCCGATGGTGATCATGGAAGCCATGAAAATGGAAATGACCCTGTCGGCGCCGCGCGACGGCGTTGTGGCCGAGGTGATGGTGGTCGTTGGCGCACAGGTGGCGGACGGGGTGAGCCTGGTGCTGCTTCAGGCGGAAGCCGAGGCCGCCTGACACGGCTGTTCTTGAGCGATCCGAGGTCCGGTCCGGTGGTGTTTTGGCTGCGAATGGTTGAAAATGTGCCTTCAGGCGCCAGTTTCAGGCCTTGCCCGCTCATCTGACAGAACAGGATCAGTCATGACCGAAACCCCTGACACCGTGCTGGACTTCTGGTTTGGCGAACTCACGCCCAAGGACTGGTTTGTCAAGAACGAGGATATCGATCGAAGCATCACCGAGCGGTTTGCCGGCGTGCATCTGGAGCTGTCCCGTCAGGTCCCGGCGGAATGGCGGGCGACTGCCGAGGCACGGCTGGCGCTGGTCATCGTGTTCGATCAGTTCCCGCGCAACATCTATCGCGGGTCTCCGCTTGCCTTTGCAACGGACAGTCTTGCCCTGAAGGAAGCCAAGGCCGCACATGCGGTCGGCGCGGACATGGCGGTGAACGAGGAGCGGCGAACCTTCTTCTACATGCCGTTTGAACATGCCGAGGATCCGGCGGAGCAGGCGCGGTCGGTTTCGCTGTTTGAGGCGCTGGGCAATGCGAACTATCTCGATTATGCGTATCAACATCAGGATATCATCAAGCGCTATGGCCGTTTTCCGCATCGCAACCCCATACTCGGCCGGGTTTCGACGCCTGAGGAGAAGGCCTATCTGGCTGAACCCGGGGCAGGTTTCTAGCTCCCGGCAGAACCGGGGTTCTTTGAAGGCAGGGTGGAGAGGCGGCCAGCGTTGAGATATATCGCCAGCCTGCTATGGATGATGCGATGATTTGCAACGGGACTGGGTTTTCATGCGTTTTGACTGGTTGATCGCTGCGGTACTTTCCGGATTGATGCTGGCGGGGTCAGGCGTTGCCGCCAATTCCCAGACCGCAAGCCAGGCAACGCCGCCGGCTGACAGCTCCACCGTCGAGCTTCCCTCCGCAAGCGAGCCCGGAGATCAAGCCTCGCCCGCACCGGCTGCGCCGCCGGTGGAGGCCGCGGCCTCGCCGGCCATCACCTCGGCCGAGGAGAAGCTCGCATCTGCGGAAGCCGATATCATCCGCCTGATCAAACGCGTCGAGGACAATGCCGAGAATGATGCGGCGCTGGTGGAACTCAAGCTGGATGCCGAGACGCTGGCGCGCAGCATGCTCGATATCGGTGTCTCGCTGCGGCCGCGGTTGACCGAAATCAAGGCGCGTATCGAGCAGCTCGGACCGGCGCCCGCCAATGGCGAACCGGCCGAACCTGATGCGATTACGGCGGAACGGACCCGGCTTGCCGCAGAGCGGGCCATGATCAACACCCTGACAGGCCGTGCCGAGACGGTTTCGGTGAAGGCCAGCCAGCTGGGTGACCGGATCGCCGAGGCGCGCCGCGAACTTTTTTCCACGACACTGTTCAAGCAGACCGAAATCGGTTCGCTGATGTTGTCGCAGGCATTGGTCGCGATGGACGAGGAATGGGCCGAGCTGAAACGAACCTACGGGTCGTGGGTGACATTCGTGTTGGCCTTCAAGTGGCAGGCCTTGCTGGGTTGGCTGTTCTTTTCGCTGCTGGCGGCACTGGTGTTCGTGCCGGGTGCCTACAGGCTGTTTGGCGGTCTGATCGCGCGCGACCCCAATGATGACAATCCGCCCTATACCAGCCGGCTGTCCGTGGCCTTCTGGTCCACCGTCATTCCGACGGCGGCGATGACGGCGCTCGCCGGCACGGTGTATTTATTGGCCCAGAGCTTCGCGATCCTGCGTCCGGATGTTGCGCCGGTGATCATCAGCCAGTTGATCATCCTGGTGGCCATTTTCTTTGTCAGCAAGCTGGCGCGGGGCATCCTTGCGCCACGCATGCCGGCCTGGCGCCTGGTCAATCTCTCGAATGGCGGCGCGCGGGTGCTGTTTCAGCTTGTGGTGGCGATGGTGATCGTCAACGGGCTTGATTTCGTCGGCGACCAGCTCAGCCAGTCGCTTGGTTCGCCGGTGGTGCTGACGGTGTTCAAGGGCATCATCTCGGTGTTCCTGATGGCGCTCATCCTGATCGGCATGGCGCTGGTCAAACCGATGGTGGCGGCATCCGGGGACCCGGCGGATTCGGGTGCGCCATGGCCACGTGTCATCTCGATTACCTTGCTAGTTGCCGGTGTCGGGCTGCTGGCCACGGCGGCGTTGGGCTATGTCGGGTTCGCCCGCTTTGCCGCCACGCAGATCGTTGTGACCGGCGCCATTCTTACGACGATGTATATCGGCTACCTGTCGGGCAAGGCCATTTCCGAGCCCGGCGTTTTCGCCGAAACCGCCATCGGCAAGCGGATCGAAGCCCAGTTCGAACTGGGGCATGTCGCGCTTGATCAATCCGGACTGGGTGCCGGTTTGCTGATCAGCCTGCTGGTGTTGTTGATCGGCGTGCCGCTGATCCTGCTGCAATGGGGTTTCCAGGTTCAGGATATCGAGTTGTGGCTGTACCGGATCGTGACCGAAATCCGTATCGGCGGCATCACGATTTCCCTGGTTGGCATCTTCTTCGGCATCCTGCTGTTTGCCGCCGGCCTTCTGGTGACCCGTTGGTTCCAGCGCTGGCTCGATGGCAGCGTGATGGCGCGCGGGCGGATGGATGTGGGTGTCCGCAATTCGATCAAGACCGGGATCGGTTATCTCGGTGTTGCCTTGGCGGGCCTGGTCGGCATATCCGCGGCAGGGATAGACCTTTCAAGCCTGGCGCTGGTCGCCGGCGCCCTGTCGCTCGGTATTGGTTTTGGTCTTCAGAACATCGTCAGCAATTTTGTCTCGGGCCTGATCCTGCTGGCTGAGCGGCCGTTCAAGGTGGGTGACTGGGTGGTGACCGGTTCGACCGAGGGGTTTGTCAAGAAAATCTCGGTGCGCGCTACCGAGATCGAGACCTTCACCCGTCAGTCGATCATCGTACCGAACTCGGAACTGATCAATTCGCCGGTTGGCAACTGGACCCATCGCAACACGCTCGGCCGCGTGGATGTGCCGGTTGGTGTCAGTTACGATGCCGACCCGCGCAGGGTGATTGAAATCCTGACTGAAATCGCGCGGGATCACGAAAAGGTTCTGAGCAATCCCGAGCCTGTGGTGCATTTTGTCGGTTTCGGGGATTCCTCGCTGGATTTCGAGGTCAAGGCGCATATCGCGGATGTGCTGAGCGGGATTGTCGTTCGGACCGAGTTGCGCTTGCGTATTTTCGAGCGGCTGAAAGAAGAAGGCATTGAAATTCCGTTCCCGCAGCGCGATCTGAACATCAAGCTGGGCGAAGGTGGCGAAGCACTGGCGGCGCTGGCCGAGAAAGTGATGGGCGAGGAGGGCGAGGTTGTGGCCGGCCCGAAGCTTGCGGAGGTCACGATGTCCAAACCTGCCCCGCGCAAGAGAGGCAAGCGGGCAGCGGTCTCCAAGGCCGGGCAGGACTCGATGGATGACGGGCCCGCGTCCGAAGGGGGTGACCGGTGACCGAAAACCGTTCAGATTGCATTCAGCTTGCCGGTGTTACAAATCGATCCATAGCGGGCCAGAAGTGGTTCGCGCATTCCAACAAGGAGCGGCGGACAGACCGTCGAAGGCCGATGAAGACAACCATTCTTGGTATTGTAATGAGTTTGGCGATGGTTGGCGGCGCAGCGGCCGCCAGTATTACCAACAAGGATGCCCAGTCCCAGCTTCTGATCGTGACCGAAGCCGGCGACAAGATCGAAATGATGATCGAGGCTGGCGCGACGGTGAATTTTTGCCCGACCGGATGTTTCGTCACCATGCCTTCGGGTGACCGTGAAACCCTTGCCGGCGGCGAGACCATCGACATCGTCAATGGCGCTGCGGTTATCAAGTAAGGCAATTGCCCGGGGCATGAACCCGGATTGACAGGTATTTCGAGAAAGGCGCGGTCCGGATAGTCCGCGCCTTTCGTTCGTAATGGCACGGCTTGTTGGCTAATCCGCCTCCGGAACCGGCAGGCTCAATCCACGTTTGAGGGTTTTTAGGGCGACGCTGGTGGTGAATTTGCGGATGTTGCGGTTCTGCTCCATCATCCGTTCCGCCAGGCTGTCGAAATCCTCGATGCAGGTCGCGACGACGACCAGGACCAGATCGCCACGGCCTGTAACCTGCCAGGCCTGTTGAACGGCGGCTGTCTGTGCGATCCATGTCTGCAGGGCCGGCATCAATTCCGGGCGGTCGCGTTCCAGTTCCAGCTCCACCAGTAGCGTGATCGGGTTGCCGAGCTTCCTCGGATCGAGAACGCTGATGTCGCCAACAATGACATGCTGGTCGCGCAATCGTTGCAGGCGGCGGTGCGTGGCCGAACTGGACAGGCCGGTTGCCTCGGACAGGGCATCAACGGTAATCCGGGCATTGGTTTGCAGCAGTTCGAGCAATTTGCGATCGGCTGCATCCAGCTTGAGGGTTTCTCCCATCTGCTTTCTCCTCATGCGAAATTATCCCAAGTATAGGGTGAATACCGGAGAAAATCCCAAAATCGGCGGGTAGCGTGTTCAGAGCCTGATGGAGAGAACGATGACAGTCCAGACCATTCCGACAATGCCGCACGACACGCACCCCGATCATCGCCTGAAGCTCGGCAACATTTGCCGGGCGATGGAGGTGATTGATCCGGTGTTCCTCAATTCCCCGCACTATGAATGCGAGCCGCTGAGTGATGTGCTTGGCTGTTCGCTTCTCATCAAGCTTGAAACCGCCAATCCGATCCGCAGCTTCAAGGGGCGTGGTGCCTCGTTTCTGATTCGTGAGCGTCTGGCGGGCGGTAAGATCGCGGCGCGGTCCCTGGTTGGTGCGAGTGCGGGCAACTGGGGCCAGGCTCTGGCCCATGCCTGCCGAAGCGCCGGTTTGCCGTTGATCCTCTATGCTGCAACGGCTGCCAACCCGCTCAAGGTTGAGCGGATGCGGGCGCTTGGGGCGGATGTGCGGCTTTTCGGCGATGATTTCGACGCGGCCAAGCAGGAGGCCGAGGCTTTTTCGGCTGAAACCGGCGCTGTCATGTTGGCCGATGGTCTGGATCCGGAGGCATCAGAGGGCGCGGGGACCATGGCGGTGGAACTGATGGCGGATGCAACGCCACCGGATTGCATCGTGGTTCCGCTGGGAAATGGTGCCATGCTGACCGGGATCGCGCGCTGGGCCAAAGCGGTCAATCCCGATGTCGAAGTCATCGGCGTGCAGGCGGCCGGCGCCGACGCGATGGAAAAGTCCTGGCGCAGCGGCAAACTGGTGTTTCCGGAGACGGTGTCGACGATTGCCGACGGCATTGGCATCCGCGTGCCGATCGCGGAGGCGGTTCAAGACATGCATGGCCTGGTCGATGACGTCCATCTGGTCGAAGAAGCGGCACTGGTTGAGGCGATGCGGATGTTTCACGTCCAGGCAGGATTGGTGGCGGAGCCTTCGGGTGCCACCGGGCTTGCCGCGATCCTGTCGCGTCCGGACTTCTTCAGGGGGCGCCGGGTCGCCACCATCCTGTGCGGTGGAAACCTCACCGAGCAGCAGATGCAGACCTGGCTGGGATAGTAATGGCCTGACGGTATCCGCTTTGGACCCTCGGATGCGGCAATGGCGACGCAAGTCTCCACAGCTTTTCCCCGCGCGGCGGCATTGGTGCGTCAGCCGGAACCTGAAATCGCAGGTCCACTTGCCACTGGTCGTGCAGCATGTCGATAATGTCGCGGACAGGCTCTAGTTTTGATGCGGCAGATCCTAAATTCTGCTCAAAGCGCAATCAGGGTAGAATACCATGGCAGAGTTCCCGAAACAGGCAAAGGTCGTCATCATCGGTCTGGGAGGCATTGTCGGCGCCTCGATCGCGCATCATCTGATCGAGCGTGGCTGGGACGATATCGTCGGCATCGACAAGTCGGGCATCCCGACCGATATCGGCTCAACGGCCCATGCCTCCGACTTTTGCTACACCACCAGCCATGATTACCTGTCGGTCTGGACGACACAGTATTCGATCGATTTCTTCGAGAAGATGGGCCACTACGCCCGCATCGGCGGCCTGGAAGTGGCACGCACCGGCGACGACGCCTGGATGGAGGAGATCAAGCGCAAGCTCTCATCGGCCAAGGCCTTCGGCACCCGCGCCCATTACGTGTCGCCGGCCGAGATCAAGGCAAAATTCCCGCTGATCGAAGAAGACCAGGTGATGGGCGGCATGTTCGATCCCGACGCCGGCCTGGTCATTCCGCGCTCGCAGACGGTCGCCGGCAAGCTGGTCGATGCCGCCGAGAAGACCGGCAAGCTGCAGATGTTCGGCAACACGCCGGCGAAATCGCTGATCGTCGAGGGCGGTCGGATCAAGGGCGTCGTCACCCATCGCGGCACGATCATGGCCGATCACGTCATCGTCTGCGCCGGCATCTGGGGCCGTCTGATCGCCGAAATGGTCGGCGAGGACCTGCCGGTGATGCCGGTCGATCACCCGCTGACCTTCTTCGGCCCCTATAACGAGTTCGAGGGCACCGGCAAGGAGATCGGCTATCCGCTGCTGCGCGACCAGGGCAACTCCGCCTATATGCGCGATACCGGCGACCCGAAGACCACCGAGGGCGGCCAGATCGAGTGGGGTTACTACGAGACCGAAAATCCGCGTCTGTGTCACCCGCGCGATATCCTCGAAAAACACGATGCACGGCTGTCACCCTCGCAGCGCGACCTCGACATGGAGCAGATCATCGAACCGCTGGAGCGGGCGATGGAACTGACGCCGATCCTCGGCGAACTCGGCTACAACGAAAGCCACAGCTTCAACGGGTTGCTGCAGGTCTCCGCCGCCGGCGGCCCATCCTGCGGCGAGAGCCAGAAGGTGCGCGGGCTGTGGTACTGCGTCGCCATCTGGGTCAAGGACGGCCCCGGCTACGGCAAGCTGATCGCCGACTGGATGACGGATGGGCGCACCGAGATCGACCACAACTCGATCGACTATGCCCGCTTCTACCCGCACCAGCTGACGGAAGAGTTCATCCACGGCCGCACCTACGAGGCAGCGCAGAAGATCTACTTCCCGGCCGTGCACACGCGCGAGCCCTATGCTTCGGGCCGTGGCGTCAAGCGCTCGCCCTTCTATGAGCGCGAAGTCGCGCTTGGCGGCCATTTCATGGAGCTTGGTGGCTGGGAACGGGCCCACGGCTACAAGGCCAACGAGCATCTCCTCGAGAAATACGGCGATCGGGTTCCGGTGCGTGAAAACGAGTGGGACAACCGCCATTTCTGGCGCGTCTCCAATGCCGAGCATCTGGCGATGAGCGAGGATTGCGGCATCGTCAACCTCTCGCATTTCCACATGGTCGACATCGAAGGTCCCGACCATGTCGCCTTGCTCGAATGGCTCTGTGCGGCCAAGATCGGTGGCGACAACAATATCGGCAAGGGCATCTACACCCACTTCCTCGACGACGAGGGCATGGTGCGCGCCGACTTTACCGTGATCCGCATGGAAGACCGCTGCCGCCTGATCAACGGCGCCGATGCCGGGCCGCGCGACTTCCATTACATGCGCCGGGTTGCCGAGGACAAGGGTTTTGACGTCACCATCACCGACGTGACGGAGAAATACATCACCATCGGTATCTGGGGACCGAACGCCCGCGAGACGCTGAAGAAGGTAGTGACCGATCCCAACGGTCTCGACGTCGAGAATTTCGCTTTTGCCGCGATCAAGCCGATCGAGATTGCCGGCAAAACCGTTTCCGCCTTCCGTCTGTCCTATGTCGGCGAGCAGGGCTGGGAACTGCACATGAACTACGAGGATGGTCTCGCCGTCTGGGATGCGCTGCGCGCCACCGGCGTCATGGCCTTCGGCGTCGAGACCTATGCCAACTCGCGCCGCATGGAAAAGTCGCTCCGCCTGCAGAACGGCGACCTGCTCACCCAGTACAACCTGATCGAAGCCGATCTCGCCCGTCCGAAGGTCAAGGAGGCCGATTTCCGCGGCAAGGCCAAGCATCTCGAATACAAGGCCAGGTCTCACCAACCCGCCATGCTCTGCACGCTGGTGATGACGGAAAATACCGACAGGAACGGCGTGAAGCGCTACCCCGTCGGCGCCATGCCGGTGATGGACCCGGAAACCGGCAAGACGCTGGTCGATGAACTCGGGCGCATCTCCTACACGACTTCGGTCGCCTTTGGCCCCACGATCGGCAAGAACATCGCGCTCGCCTATCTGCCGCACGATTACTGCCAGGTGGGGCGCAAGCTGAACATCGAGTATTTCAGCGAAACCTATCCGGTGGAAGTGGCGGCAGTCGGCTACAAGCCGCTCTACGACCCCGAGAACCTCAAGCCGCGGAGCTGATCCCCGGCATACCCGCGATAAGGCTGCGCCACTCCGTCCGAGCAGCGCGGCCTTTTTCATGCGCTCGCGGCGGGCCCCATGGCGTGGTCCGGATTGATTGCCCGCGCGCCGCCGATGCGGGGCTGTCGGCGTCCAAAAATCCGGTTCAGCGATCCATGCGGTCATGCTAAATTGCGGCATGCGCGGAAGGATCAGGACTTTACTGACAATTGCCGGCTTGCTTTTTGGCGGCGCCGATGCCCAGGCGCAGGAACCGGTGGATGTGACACTGGTGCTGGCGGTGGACGTGTCGCGGTCTATGTCGTCAAACGAACTGGCCATTCAGCGAGAGGGCTACGCAGCGGCGCTCAATCATCCGGATGTCGTCCGCGCCATCGGTCAGGGCGGCTATGGCCGCATCGCGGTCACGATGTTCGAGTGGGCCGGCACCGGTTCGATCCGCGAGGTGTTCGGCTGGACATTGCTGGCCAGCGGCGCGGACGCCGACCGGCTGTCGGAGATTGTCCGGAACAGCGATCCGGTGGGGCTGCGCCGCACGTCGATATCCGGCGCGATCCTGCATGCGCTCAAGCTGCTGGACGAGGCGCCGTACGAGGGACTTCGCAAAGTCATCGACATATCCGGCGACGGCCCCAACAACCAAGGGCAACCGGTTCTCGAGGCGCGGGAGGTGGCCTTGTCCAAACAGATTGTCATCAACGGGCTGCCGTTGATGACCCGCGATGGCCCGGGCAGCAGCTTCAACATCGAGGACCTGGACGTTTACTACGGTGAATGCGTGATTGGCGGTCCCGGCAGTTTCCTGGTGCCGGTTAAAAGCTGGGACCAGTTTCCCGAAGCGATCCGGCGCAAGCTGATACAGGAAATTGGTGGACTTCCGCCACTGACGCAAACGGTCATTCCCGCACAAGCGGCGCCTTTCGAGTTCATGCGGCCGAACAGCGAGCCATATGATTGCCTGATCGGGGAGAAGATCTGGGAGCAGCGACAGTGGATGCTTGACGATCGCTAGAGACGAGCTTTTTGCAGGGGAGTTTTCTTTTTGAATTAAATTTCAGGTTGTATTTCCTGGGCTGCCCGCGAGAATTCGGAGTGCGTCGAAAACGGCGAGATAAACCAGGAACAGCGTTTGACTTGCCTGTGTATCAGGCAGTTGATGGTCATATTACATGTATCTTCTATTGGTCTGCTGTTAACCAAAATTCAATGCCGGAATGATTAGCCTCAACCATGTGAAGGGGTGCGTGTATGTTTATTGGACTTTCGGGTATGCAGTATACTGGTGGATCGCTTGGTGACCACCGGATTATCGTGGCTGAGGACTCGAATGTCTTCACCTCAATGATTGGCCAGAAGCTCAAGGAAAGCTTTGATGTCGACATCGAGGTCTGCCGTAGCTTGGAAGAGCTTCAACTGGCATTCGATTACGGCGACAAGCCGATCACGCTGGCGATTTCGAATATCAATCTGCCCGGAGCCGAAAATGGTGAGGCGCTTGGATATCTTGCCGGCCTGTCCATCCCGATCATTGTTTTCACTGGCACATTCCACGAGAAGACACGTGAAGGCATTCTTGCCCGTGACATTGTCGACTATGTCATCAAGGACAGCATCCTGGCCATTGATATGCTTGCTGAATCGGTATGCCGGTTCCTTACCAATCACCGACACCACGTGCTCGTTGTCGATGACAGCGCCACGGCGCGCGCACTTTTGCGCAGCCGGCTGGAACGATTCAATTTCCAGGTCAGTGTCGCCGAGAGCGGCGCGGAGGCTTTGGAAATCCTGAAAGTGACACCCGATGTCGGGCTGGTGATTACCGATTACAACATGCCGGATATGGACGGTTTTGAACTGACACGGCGTCTGCGTTCGGTGCGTGGCAGCCACGAGTTGCGGATTATTGGTGTGTCATCTTCAGACAACCGTCTGTTGTCAGCCCGTTTCCTCAAGGCGGGCGGCAATGACTTCATGCTGCGCCCCTATGTGGACGAGGAATTCTACTGCCGGGTGAACCAGAACCTCGATACGCTGGACCAGATCAAATCTGCACGTCGTTTGGCTGGTAGCCGTGCGGAGGCCAAGGTCGCATAGCCTCGTCTGAAACCGTTTTGTCGCCGGGTGGTCTGCCCGAGCATCGATGGAGTAGCTGAAGTGCCTCAAGTTTCGATCGAATCCGATATGCATGCCAGCCTGAAACCGTCAGCAGAAAAGCTTCGTGTTCTGCTTGTCGAAGATTCACGGATGTTTACCTCCGCTCTCAAGTACCGGTTTGAGTCCGATCTGGGGGTCGATGTCGTTACCTGCAGCTCGCTTGCGGAAATGCGGCAAGCGGCTGCTGATGCCGACCACGGTTTCTTTGTCGCCGTCACAGATCTCAATCTTCCGGATTCGCCGCATTGCGAAGCGCTGGATTATGCCCTTGAAGTGGACCTGCCGACCATTGTCTTTACCGGCAAATTTGACTTCAACACGCGTGCCAGCATCCTGAAGAAGAATGTTCTCGACTACGTCATCAAGGATACCGACAGAGCCTTCGACGAGATCGTCGCGGCGGTCAAACGGATTATCTCCAACCGCGATTTCCGCATTCTGGTGGTGGATGACACCAAGACCCAGCGCAGCATTCTCTCGGCCATGCTGCTGGCGCAGAAATTCGAGATTGTCGAAGCCGCATCCGGGCAACAGGCGCTGGAAGCCATCGCCGCGGACCCGAGCATCAAGCTGGTGCTGACCGACTACCACATGGGCGACATGGACGGCTACCAGCTGACCCGCAAGCTGCGCCGGAACTATTCTGACGATGTGCTGCGCATCATCGGTATTTCCAACTCAAACGACCCGGAGCTTTCCGCCAGCTTCCTGAAGGCGGGGGCGAGCGATTTTCTCTACCGCCCCTTCGTTCAGGAGGAATTTCAGTGCCGCATCGCGCAGAACATCGGCATTCTGATGAAAATGGATGCCTTGAAAAAGGCAGCGTCGCTTCTGCCTGCTGTTGCGGTATCGGCCTGATCCTGGCCGCACAAGCCTGATCTTGGCCGCACGCGGGCGGCGGGCATGCCGCAGGCCGTTCAAGCGGCTGTGAGAAACTGCTTGCGCTCGGCGCGCTCCTGCTGAGGCGAGCGGTTGTAGAGTTCGCGGTAGCATTTGGAGAAATGCGAGGCGGAGACGAAACCGCAGGCGACCGCCACTTCGACCACCGGCATGGGTGACTGGATCAACAGATGCCGCGCCCGGTCAAGCCGGATTTCCAGATAATAGCGTGCCGGCGAACGGCCCATTTCCTGGCGGAACAGGCGTTCGATCTGGCGTCGGGACAGGCCGGCATCATCGGCGATCTCAATCAGAGACAGCGGTTCTGACAGGTTGGCTTCCATCAGTTCGATGATGGAAAGCACCTTGGCATTCTGAACCCCGAGACGGGCGCGCAGCGGCAGCCGCTGGCGATCGTGGGCGTTGCGAACGCGATCGGTCAGCGCCATCTCACAGATGCGATTGACCAGCGTATCGTCATGGTCTTCGCCAATAAGGCTCAACATCATGTCGAGTGCGGCGGTGCCGCCGGCACAGGTATGGATCGAGCCATCGATTTCATAAAGGTCGGCAAAGACGTTTGCCTTGGGGAATGCCTCGGCGAAACCGGGCAGGTTTTCCCAGTGAATGGCGCAACGCCGTCCGGACAGCAGGCCGGCCATCGCCAGGATGTGAGCACCGGTGCACAATCCGCCGATGGATACGCCGCGATTGTGCTCTTCGCGCAACCAGGCCAGGACGGACTTGTTGTTGAAGCGTTCGACATTGGCGCCTGAACAGACGAATACCATGGTCGGCCGGTTTTCCCCGGACAGGCTTCGCCGTTCGTCGGCAAGCGACGTGTTGGCGGCCACTTGTACGCCGTTGGACGCAGCGACCGGTTGCCCGTCGTGAGACGTCAGGCGCCATTTGTAATGTTCGTAACCGAGCATGCGGTTGGCCAGACGCAATGGTTCGATCGCCATTGAAAAGGCGATCATGGAAAAATCCGGAACCATGAAGAATACGATCGAACGCTTGTTGTTGTTTTGTGAGGGCATACCCAAAACCCGTTGCGCGCCCCTGAAAGGCCATGTCGCGATCAGGCCACAAAAACCGTGATTTGTCACTGGTACGACAACGATTTTTTTTGGCATGCGACATGGCCCGGGCCGTCCCTAAAGGATCGGGCGGGCATGGATATCCCGGGTGATCAGGTCCGGTGTGGACCGGTGCGTGGGAGCGGGACAGCCGATGTCCTTCTGGAGTTCGGCGGGAAGATTGAGAATCGCGTTTTCCATTGCCGCCCGCTTGCGTTGTGTGTTCCACCGGCGGGCGTACCGGGCGATTTGAGAGATACCAATCATTGTCGTGTCTCCTGTCTCGGTGTTGACCAGACCAGCTGGATTGACATCAGCTTCGCCCCAAGGCATCATTCAATCAAACGAAATGAATTGACATCAATGATCAATGGAATTGAATGATATGAACGCACCTTTCAATCATCCGCTGTTGATGCTTGACCCGGATGTCCTGCGCAGCTTTGTCGCCATTGCCGAGACGGGCAGCTTTACAGCGGCGGCGACGCGGATATTCCGGACCCCGTCGGCAGTGTCGATGCAGATCAAGCGGCTCGAAGAGCAGTTGGGCGTGTCGGTCTTCCTGCGCGACGCGCGGAATGTTTCGCTCACCCGTGACGGCGAAGTGCTGCTTGGCTATGCGCGGCGGCTGATCGCGCTCAATCGTGAGGCGATTTCCCGTTTTGTCACCTCCGATGTCTCGGGCGTAGTGCGGATCGGTTCGCCGTCGGATTATGGCGAGGCGGTGCTGCCGGGGGTGCTCAAGCTGTTTGCCAAGTCACATCCGTCGGTGGTCGTTGACGTGGTGATCGACCAATCGAGCAGTCTCGCCAAGCGCTTTGCATCGGGCCATATCGATATCTCGCTGATCAGCTGCATGAAGAACCAGACGCCCGAACCTGGTGAGGTCATGATGACGGATGACATCGTCTGGGCCGGCGCCAAGGGCGGGCAGGCCTACCTGATGGATCCGTTGCCGGTGTCGATGTGGGACGAGGGGTGTGTCTGGAGAGAAAGCGCGCTTTCGGCACTTGAGAAGGTTGGACGATCCTACCGGGTGGCGTTCATGACTTCCCACATGGCCGGGCAGCGGGCTGCGATCCTGTCGGATCTGGCTGTGGCGCCGCTGGGGCGGAATTTCATCGGATCGGATCTGCAGATCCTGGACGAGGATTGCGGTCTTCCGGCACCGGGAAAGTACCAGCTGCTGCTCAAGGTCGGCGCGGATCCATCGCCGCAGGTCTCAGCTCTCAGCGATCATTTCCGGGCCTGCTTCGATCGTTTCAAGCAGACGGGGTCGTTTGATCTTTAGCCTCCGGGCCGAGCGCGGCATGGGTGAACACCGGCTGAACAGGCCGTTCAGGGCCAGCAGAGATGCGGGCCCATAGGTTGCAGACATCGGTGCAATCGACACCACGCTCACAGGGGAGAAAGATCATGAAACAGTCAATTCATTCCGTTCTGGCTCTGGCCATTGTCGCCGTCTCATCCGGTGTTGTGCCGGCCATGTCCTCGGCCTTTACCGCCGGGACAGTCACGGCAGTCGCGCCTGACGATGCGCTCAATATCCGCAAATGGCCTGCCACCCATTCGATGATCATCGATGTTTATGAGCTCAACCAGAAAATCAGTCTGACCGGCCGGTGCAAGAACATCGTCACCAATGTCTCGTTCCGGATCGACGGCTACGGCAGCGTCGGCTGGAAATACGCGCAGATGAAGAAGGCCTATGTCTGGTGTCAGGTGATGACAGACGATGCCGAGCTAGGCTGGGCGCGCGGCAAATATATCTGGCCGGAGTGAGGCCGATTGCCGATCAGGAACCGGTCGCTGGAGCATTGTGTGTCCTGGCGCGGCTGCGCGCCATTGCCAGGTGCACCAGGATGGCCGCGGCATAACAGACAATGAGCAGGGCCGGTAATCCTTTCGCCGCATCCGTGGAGGCAATGGCAAGCATCACCGGCGTGCCAAGGGCATTGCCGATATTGCCGGTCTGGGCAATGCCGCCATTGGCCAGGGCCCGGTCTGACAATGAGGCGTTGAGCTGCGGCACCGCGGCAAAGGTCGCGCCCTGAACCAAACCAAGCGCAGCGAAGATTGCGATGAGAAGCCAGGGAGCGGGGCCGATCAGCAGAAAGGCCAGCATCAGAGCTATGGCGATGACGAAGCCGGCGATGATGACGGGCACGGCCCTGAAAGGGCCAAGCAGCGCATTGCCGATGGTCATTGACGACACGATGCTCGCCAGCGGCATCGCAGCAGCGACAAAGGCACGTAGTGCGGGATCCACCATCGACGGCAGGATGGTCAGCATCGAGACAAAGGTCAGCGTGTAAAACAGCCAGCCAAGCGCGGGTGCTGCGAGGAAGGGGGACGAGTAGACGGTGAGATGGCGGCGGGCGACATCCTTGAATGAAGGCCATGGCGGCGCCGCGTTTCGGGGTTCTGCGGGCAGCGCTGCAGTCAGAAGCAAGGCAAGGCAGGCCATATAGCCGGCGTGGAGGGCCGACAGTCCACCCAGCCCGAAGCCTTTAAGAACCGCAGGGGCCGCCAGCGCGACGCCGGCGAAGGCGACGCCAAAAAAAGTTCCCCAAAGGGTGAGCGCCATGGGCTGGTAACGCTGGGTGGTCAGCTGGGCAATCAGGGTCGGCGCTGAGACGACAATTGCCAGATGGGCGAGGCCTTCGAGCACGCGGCTCGCCAGCATCCACTCGAAGCCGGGCAGGGTCGCCTGCCAGGCGGAAATGGCGGTGCCGAGCCAAAGCCCGGAAAGCAGCAATCGGCGCATGCCGATCTGGATGGCGAAGACCCCGGCGACAAGGCCCAGTATCATGCCCATGACCGAAATCAGCGACACGAGATAGCCCGACGCCGCGCCGGTCTCGCCATAATGGGCCTGCAACTCGGGAAAGATCACCGCGATCTTGGCAAATTGCGCAGCCGCCCCGAGGCCCGCCGCCCACAAGGCAAGAACCAGCAGCAATGATGATCGCAGGATGGAAGACACTCCTCTCGCCTAGACGCAACGGCGATTCGGGTAAAGCCCCAGTCCTGGGCCCCAGTCCTGGAAAGTCGATTGCCGTCCTGTCCCAAGCGCCATTCCAGCACTTGCAATTGTCAGGAAATGTCAGATCCGCAACAGCTGTCGCCTTGCTGCATCGGCGGGCAGGGCACGGTTCCATAGGAGCAATAGACGCAACAATCGCCCGGCTTTGGTTTCAGCAACTCGCCGCAGCCCTTGCACTCGTAGAACCACTGGCAGGCATCAGTCGGCATGGTCTCGAGTTGCTCGTGGCCACACAGTGGGCAGGTGATCCGGGATTGAAGCTCGATCATGTGGTCTGCCGTTTCCACAACGCATAGATGGTCAGGAGGATGAACGCGGCCAATGCCGGCAGCAACACGAGGTCGAGATAGCCGATGGCGGCGGAAAGACCGATCGCGGCGAGCAGGATCGCCAATACAGGTGTGAAGCAGCACAACGCGGCGACGAGTGTGCCGATAAAGCCGATGCGAAGCAGGCGTAAATTGGTCATCCGGGTCCTCCTTGCCGCATCGTAGGCCGGCGGCGGCTAGAATTCACCTCACATTGTCGAGACCGCTCCGTGATGAACTGCCACAGCTGCGCCGTTTCGGCACGCTGACTGCGAGGCTAGGTCTGCGATGGCAATACGACCGATTTGTATTTTTCCAGCGGCTCGGTGAGCAGATAGCTGTCCTCGTCGACGGAATAGACGACGCCATCGGGAAACTCTTCCCAGTAGTCGTCCGTGATCGGTTCGGACGCGACCTCCACGGCACGGTAATCGGTGCCCGTGGTATGGTGGACATGTGGCCGGCCGCAGATCTTGCAGGTGTGGATCTGTTCCCGCCGCAGATGCCACAAGGTCCTGCCCAGGCGGGAGCCAACCAGCTGTGAGCCGTCGGTCAGAACGATATTGAGGCCGATCTTCGCCTTCGGATCCACGTCTTCACTGAAGCGGCACAACCGGTTGAGCCCGATGCCGACGAGTTCCCGCAATCCGGTATCGGGATGCCGCAGGCGCAGTGTCAGCAGGAAATAGAATATGTGCTCGCTGTCGGTCGTGCCCTTGATGTCATTTTGAAACATCGGATCGATTTCGGGCATCATCCGATCACGGACCTCGGGAAAATGCGGGATCGTGCCGTTGTGTGCAAAAATCCACTTGCCGTGGTGAAACGGGTGGGTGTTTTCGATTGCGGTACCGCCCACCGTGGCGCGACGGACATGGGCGATGACCGTGTGCGCATAGACCCGTGCGGCGGTTTTCTTGAAGTGCTCGCCGTGGAATGCCGCCCAGGTCTGCTTTTCGATCAGTGGCACACCATCGCGATAGTCGGCCACACCCCAGCCGTGACCGTGCACCAATCCCTCGGCGTCCAGTTCGCTTTGCTGCATCAGCGCATTCTGGGCGTGCACCAGACTGCACTCGACCCGCGTTGGTTCATTCGCAATCATCGCATATAAACGGCACATCAAGCGTCTCCTTCGGTCTTGCCGGGCATTAGACGGTATCGGGCCGGCCTGCGCCTTGAGCGACATCAAGGCAAGCGGGTAAGACAGACCATAGTAAGGTTCAGGATGCGCATCGAAGAAGAAACCTACGGGGATGGCGAAGTGGAAGCGTCAACGACCATTCGGGAGTCGGACGGGCGATCCATGATTCTAAGACCCAAACAGATTCCAGGGCTGGCTCCCGAAGTGCTGCAACGCATCGACGCCCTGGTCGCCGACATCCGGCTCTCTGATCCCAGGATAGGCGATCTCTCTCCGTTCGGGGCAGATGTGCACAAGGGGATTGGCCCGGGGCCGAGTGTCTTGTTCGGCGACACTGCGGAAATCCCCCTGCTCGGGCAGAACCGTGAAAAGCGGTTTGACTACCGGCTGCCGTGGCTGGCGCAGGATGGAGATGTCGCAGTGATCGGCGGACCGCATTGCCCGGCATTCGAGGCCTATCAACGCCGCTGGTTGAACGCGCCCGGCCTCCGCTATCTCAATGTCGATCCCGACACGGCCGTGCCACGCCGTGCGACTCCGACAATCTGCCTGCGCGATCCGGTCTTTTTTGATCAGCTGTGCGCAGCGCTTGCAGGCCAGGACAGTGTCACTCTCCAGGCCTATATCACCACCGGAACGATCTGGGCGCTGGCCGCCCGATTGAACCAGGCGACCGGCGCCGAAATCTTTGTCGCCGGACCGCCGCCGCTGTTGTCGCGGCGCGCCAATGACAAGCTCTGGTTCGGCAATGTGGCGCGGCGGCTGCTGGGAACCGGAGCCATCCCGCCCAAAAGGGCAGCCTATTCCGCATCCGCCCTGACACGGCATGTGGCCGAACTCGCACAAGCATGGGACCGGTTGGTTATCAAGGTTCCTGACAGTGCCGGATCGGCGGGGAACTTTCCTGTCCGGTCAGAGGATGTGAGAGGATTGAAGCCCGTTGCGCTCTACCGGCATCTGATGCGCCTCTTGTCGGTCAATGGTCCGGTCCCGGCTTTTCCGATGCTCGTCGAGGTCTGGGATGCCAACGTCCTGACCAGTCCCTCGGTCCAGATATGGATCCCTGATGCAATCGATGGGCCGCCGCTTGTCGAGAACATCTTCGAACAGTTGCTGCATGGCGAAAGGGCCACTTTTACCGGCGCCGTCCTTGCCGATCTGCCGCCTGCGGTCGAGGCCGCGTTGACCTTTGGAGCGCTGCAGCTTGCAACGCTGTTTCAGCAGCTGGGCTATTACGGGCGCTGCAGTTTCGATGCGATTGTCACCGGGCCGGGCCTTGATGCAGGCACCGTCCACTGGATCGAATGCAATGCGCGCTGGGGCGGCGCGTCCATCCCGATGTCGCTGGTCAATCGCCTGTCGGAACACGGCAGGCAAGCCCACTACACTGTCGTGCAAAGCGACAAGGATACATTCCGGGCGGTGGAGTTCGCCGATGCCGTGCGCGAATTTGCCGATGTCGCGCCATCTCCGGATCTTGGTTCGGGTATCTTGTTTCTCAGTCCCAACATGATGGAGCTGGGAACAGGATGCCATTTCCTGGCACTTGGACCCGACGATAAAACGGCAACGGAGCTTGCCCTTTCCACGCTGGATCGACTGCGCGCATCATGAATTGCGGTACAAAGCGCACCGCAGATCCATCAGCCGCGGTTGCGCCGCCCGCCGCGTCTCCGGCCTGCGCCAGGCTCCGCGCCGTCAGCTGACCCGGTGTCCATCGAGCGGTCCGGCAGCTTGACCACTTCGGTGAGCCTTGGGAAAGCGTCGACCTTGTTGGGGAACGCCATGGCGTTGACGAAATGCTCCTGGAATTTTGGTTCCAGCGCGGTTTCGATCTTCTCGATGCGGGTGACGGTCAGTTCGATTTCGCGGCGGTGATCGCGGTTGAGCAACGCCATGCGGGCGCCGGTGCCTGCCGCGTTTCCGACCGCCTTGACCTTGTCGAGATCGCAATCGGGCACAAGTCCGAGCACCAGCGCATATTTGGGGTCGATGAAGGAGCCGAAGGCGCCGGCCAGTCCGATGCGATCGACGTGGTCGATGCCCTGCTTGTCCATCAGCAGCTTGACGCCGGCATAAAGGGCTGCCTTGGCGAGCTGGATGGCGCGGACATCGGTCTGCGTCACCATCAGCCGCGGTTCGCCTTCCTTCAGCACATAGGAGAAGGTGCGGCCATTGCCGATAATCCGCGGGCTCGTGGCTGCCAGATCGCCATTGATGACGCCGTCTTCGGTGATGATGCCGGCGAGATACATCTCGGCGATGATCTCGATGATGCCCGAACCGCAGACGCCGGTGACGCCGACTTTCTTGGCGGCTTCGTCAAATCCGGGCTCATCCGACCAGGGCTCGATGCCGATGACGCGGTAGCGTGGCTCCAGTGTGACCGGATCGATGCGGATGCGCTCGATGGCGCCGGGGGCGGCGCGCTGACCGCAGGAAATTTCCGCACCCTCGAAGGCCGGGCCGGTGGGCGAGGAGGCGGCGACGGTGCGGGCGGAGTTGCCGAGCACGATCTCGGCGTTGGTGCCGACATCGACGAGCAGCATCATCTCGTCCTGGCGGTGCGGGCCTTCGGTCAGTGTTGCCGCTGCCGCATCGGCACCGACATGACCGGCGATGCAGGGCAGCATGTAGACCCGGGCGCCCTTGTTGAGCGGGATGTCGATTTCGGAGGATTTCACATTGACCGCGCCTGAGACGGCAAGCGCAAACGGCGCGCCGCCGAGTTCGGTCGGGTCGATGCCGAGGAACAAATGGTGCATGATCGGGTTGCCGACGAAGACGGCATCGAGGATGTCGGCGCGCTCTATCTCGCCTTGTTCGCAGACCTTGTCGATCAGCCCGTTGATGGCTTCGCGCACGGCCGTGGTCATGCCCTCGCGGCCATCGGGATTCATCATCACGTAGGAGACGCGGCTCATCAGATCCTCGCCGAAGCGGATCTGCGGATTGGAGGTGCCGGAGGACGCCAGCGTGCGGCCCGAGAGCAGCGATGACAGGTGCATGGCGATGGTTGTCGAGCCGATGTCGCAGGCAATGCCGTAGGCTTCGTTCTTGAGGCCGGGATAGAGCGCAACCAGCGTCAGCGGCCCGCCATCAACCGGCTCGTGGACTGCGGCGGTGACCTTCCAGTCGCCCTTGCGCAGGATCTGCTGCACCTGTCCAAGCAGATAGGTGTCGATTGCCAGGTTCTTGAAGCCCCAGTCAAACTGGATTGCCGCCAGCAACCGGTCGAGATCGCCGAGCGGCTTGTGCATGTCGGGTTCCTCGACCTCGACGTAGCACATGTGGATCGCCGGATTGCGTTCGATCACGCGGCCGTCGGAATCCTTGCGCACAACTTGCGCGTTGACCACGGCATCCTGCGGGATGTCGATGACCAGATCGCCGAGGATCTTGGCCGAGCAGGAGAGCCGGCGACCTGCTTTCAGATCGCGTTTTTCCGCATAGCGTACCTCGTTGCCGCCAAACGGCGAGATGTGCTCGTTGGACGAGGTGATGCCGTGCTTGGCAAACACGCCTTCCTGAACATCGACCTGGCAGCGTCCGCAGATACCGCGACCACCGCAGACGCTTTCAACATGCACACCCAATTGCCGGGCGGCATCGAGCACCGGGGTTTCCGTGGGAAAGCGGCCGCGCTTTCCCGACGGCATGAACAGGACGAGGTGGTCGGTCATTTGTGATTTATGCTCCGCCGGCACGCGCTGCGCGTCCGCCGCGGCGGCGACCGCCACCATCGCCCGAGGGGGCGGCGGATTGCGGGGCAGGTGCGCCCGGGGCATGCGGCTGGTAGTCCTTGTAGGTCTTGATCCAGTTCATGCAGTTGGCATCATTGCCCTTGAGGACGTTGGCGGCGCGGACTGCTTCCATTTCCTGCGGACGGCAGGGGTTCATGATCGCAGAGGTCATGCCGGCGCCGATGACCATCGGGATGAAGCCGGCATTGATGCCGTGACGGTGCGGCAGGCCGAAGGAGATGTTGGAGAGGCCGCAGGTGGTGTTGACCTTGAGCTCGTTGCGCAGGCGGTGAAGCAGGGCGAACACCTGCTGTCCGGCGGTGCCCATGGCGCCGATCGGCATGACCAGCGGGTCGACAACGATATCATGCGGCTTGATGCCGTAATCGGCGGCATGCTCGACGATCTTCTTGGCGACGGCGAAGCGGACGTCGGGGTCTTCGGAAATGCCGGTCTCGTCATTGGAGATCGCCACCACCGGCACGTCGTATTTCTTGCACAGCGGCAGGATGGCTTCGAGCTTTTCGAGTTCGCCGGTGACCGAGTTGACCAGCGGACGGCCCTTGGCGATCTTCAGGGCCGCTTCGATGGCGGCCGTCACCGAGCTGTCGATCGACAGCGGCACGTCGACCAGGCCCTGAACGATCTCCATGGTCTTCACCAGCAGGCCGGGCTCGGTCTCGTTCGGATTGACCGAAGTGACGCCGGCATTGACGTCGAGCATGGTGGCGCCCGCCGCAACCTGCTCAAGAGCGTCCTTGATCACGGTTTCGAAATTGCCCTCGATCATTTCGGCCGCGAGCTTCTTGCGGCCTGTCGGATTGATGCGCTCGCCGATCACGCAGAACGGCTGATCAAAGCCGATGATCACTTCACGGGTGGCGGAGGCGACGATAGTGCGGGTCATGTTCGATCCTTGCGGTGGAGACATAAAGATTTGTTTATATCGTTATAGACTGTTGGCCTGCGATGCAAGCCTGCAGGCTCATTCCGGCGTTTCGGCATCACCGGCAGCGCCCGCCAGTTCGTGTGGCAATTGCTTCGGCTCATCGAGGATTTCCTCCATCCGGGCGGCAATCATCTCGTCGACCGGATTGGGCTCCTTGCGCCATGGCTTGCGGCCCTTGAGGACGCCTGATTCGTGGACGATCTCGGCGACGAATTCTTCCTGGCGATAGGCCATGACATGGACGCCGGACACGCCTTCGATCTCCTTGACCTCGTTGATGATGTCAATGCACAGCTGCTTGCCTTCCTTCTTCTGATCTTCAGCCCCTTCCAGGCGCTTGATGATCTCATCGGGAATATGCACGCCGGGAACATTGGCGCGCATCCATTTGGCCGTCCGCGCCGAGGCCAGCGGACCGACGCCGCACATGATGAAGCATTCCTTGTCGAGCCCCATGTCGCGCACCTGCTGCATGTACTTCTTGAACATCGGCACGTCGTAACAATACTGGCTTTGGACGAATTGTGCACCCGCGGCGATCTTCTTGGCCAGCCGGTGTGGCCGGAAATCGTGCGGTGGCGCGAAGGGATTGATGGCGGCGCCGAGGAAAACGGTCGGCGGGCTGGTCAGTTTGCGGCCGGAGAGGAACTTCGAATTGTCGCGCATGATGCGGATGGTTTCCAGGAGCGACATGCAATCGAGGTCGAAGACCGGCTTGGCGCCGGGCTGGTCGCCGGCCTGCACGCCATCGCCGGTGAGGCACAGGATATTCTGCACCCCCATGGCCGAGGCGCCGAGCACATCGCCCTGAATGGCGATGCGGTTCTTGTCGCGGCAGGAGATCTGCATGATCGGCGCATAACCCATGCGGGTCAGCAGCGCACAGATGCCGACCGACGACATGTGGGCGTTGGCGCCCGATGCATCGACAGCATTGATGCCGTCTACCCAGCCGTCGAAGATCGCGGCGCGCTCATAGACTTCGTGCGGGTTGGCGCTGTCGGGCGGGTTGAGTTCCGCGGTGACGGCGAATTCGCCCCGGCGCAGTATACGTTCCAGCCGACCGCGGGAGGAGTGTCCGGGCAATGGTTCGAGAAGGGCTGAGGGATCGAGCGGATTGGAGTCTTGCTGGCTCATTGCACGGCTCCCGGATTGGCGGCGGCTTCGCGGTCGGCGGCGGCGGTGGCGGTGACCCGCAACCACGACGAGGTTTCGCGCAAGGACTGGTCCACCGGTTTTTGCACATTGAGGATGTTGTCGCGGCCATCCATCTTCTGGGCGCCGGACCAGGCCTGCACCCAGACGCAGGGCATGTCGGGTTCAACCTCGCAATTGCCATTGGCGCGGACCCCGCCGCAGGGACCGTTGCGCAACTGTTTTGGGCAGTTCATCGGGCAGGACATGCCGGTCGATGACAACACGCACTGGCCGCACATGCGGCAATCGAACAGGAAGCCCTTGGTGTGCTTTTCGATGAACTTGATCGGCCCTTCGGCACGTTCGTAGCCGATCGCCTTCCACATCGGGTGCAGCACCAGAAACGCATCGGCAAAGTGGGCATAAAACCATTCCAGCGCGCGGGAATGGCGCACCGACCAAAGCCTGATGGCAAAATTGCGCGCCTTGCGGCCGGTCGCCGAGACGCCGGATGGTTTGTAGGACGTCTTCTGCGCGGCCTGCTTGTTGAGGCTTGCCTGTGTCGCTTTGGTCGGTTGGTCAGCCATGGCTCTCCCTGCCTCCGCCCTTGACCAGGGCGACGAGCCGCTCCTTGTCGTAGGCTGCTTCCAGTTCTGCCGTCGCCTTGTCGGCTTCGGCTTCAAGATCGTCGGAGACGTCCACCGGGTCGGCCCGGCGCCATTCGGCGAGGTAGTCATCGGTCTCGGCGGCGCCGGTGCGCATGGCGCACATGTCTATCGCTTCGGTAAATCGCAGTGACAGCTCCCGCTTGGCGGTGCTGCGACCTTTCTTGACGATGACCTGGGCGGGAATGTCACGCCAGTAGACGACGATGAGGTTGGCCATTTGGTTCTCCTGAATTTGTACAATGCGCATGGCAATTTTTAGCCGCTTCGCTCACGACGACGCGCGGCGCGTTAAAAGCGACCTGAGGGATGAGGGAGGTAATCGGGATGGCAGATGAGGTCAAACCGGCGGCAGCCGGAAGCTACCAGATGCGTTTGACAAGACCCGTCCAAAGATAGGTCCACAGCGGGGGATGGAAGCGCTGCACGGACGGCAACTGGCTCGGTTTGGGGGCGAGCCTGTCGTTCAAGGCATCCTCGATCGCCCGAATGGCGATGTCGCGGGATCCGGCCGCCATGGCCAGCGAATCTGTGAGAAGCGATTCATGCGGATCGGGCTTGAGGAAGGCCTGGTAGAGGATGTCGCCGGTATCGACACCGGCATCGACGAGATGCACGGTGGTGCCGTAATTCTCCTGATCACCGGTCGCGCGGGCCCACCAGCCGCCGGCCAGGCCGCGGTATTTCGGATTGATGCCGGAATGATAATTGATCACCGGGCAGGGGATGGCAGAAAGCGTCGCTTTCGACAGCATCCGGCAGCCGGCCAGGAACACGACATCCGGTTTGCGGGCGGCAATCAGGTCGAGGCAATCGCGGCCGTTGGCCGACGACACGGAGGCGAGCGGGATATCAGGGGACAGCTCGGTCTGAATGCCGCTGGTGGCGATGATCTGGTTGGTCCGAGCCCGGGCAAAGCGTTTGCCAAAGCGGGAAATGACCATGGTGCCGAATTGGCCGGCGGTCTGGAACCAGCCGATCTTGCGGGCACGACGTTTGAGAAAGACACCCTTTGATTCGGGCTGCTCGAGCAAAACCTGCAGATTGTCGAACCGCAATGCGAGCGCATTGACGATGGCCCAGGCATAGGGGCCGCCGGCAGTGATGACGAGGATGCTGTCTTGTTTGGCCATTCGGTTTCCATCGAAATGAAAAGCCAGATTACCACGGCCGAGGTTAAGAACCGACTACGGCCCGATCAGGCTCCAGCCGGCAACAAAGGCTCGCATGGCAATCAGAATATGTGCAGCAGGAGTGCGCCCGTGGCGGTGACCACGAAGGCTGCAATGGCGATCGAGATCAGGCCCGACAGAACGCCAAGCGCCAGGCAATTGCCGTCACGCTCGGTATGGGCGACACCAAGGATGGCAACGGCAAAGGCCGGCAGCCAGTTGCCGAAAGGAATAGGCAATACACAGGTGATGCCGAGAAGCAGGGCAAAGACGCCGAAAAGCCGTTCACGGATCGGGCCGTCCAGCGGCCAGTTGCGCGGGCGAACCCAGGTTTCCGCGTTGCGCAGCCACGGCGAAACCCGCGTAACCATGCGCTGGAACGTCGCCCGGTCAACCGAATAGTTGGCGAGCGCACGGGGCAGCCAGACCTTCTGGTATCCGATCACCATCTGCCAGGCGACAAACACCATCGGCAGGCCCAGCACCATGGTCGCGCCGGGCGGCAGCGGAATGAGATTGGGCACCGCGAAGACCAGCAGAAATGCACCGAATGAGCGATCATCAAGCGCATTGGCAATTTCACGCATGGTGATGCGTTCACCGGCCTCGCGGGCCAACCGCTCGAGAAGTTCCGATAGTTTCTCCGGATGCCGCTTGGTGCTGGCGGCGATGGCGGGAACGGTTGCTGCGGCGGACTGAGAACTCACTGGGAATACCCTGGTTTCGATCCTTTCTATCTAAGCATGGATTGCTTAAAAAATGTGGCAAAACCGCCTTATTGGCGAAGAAGAAAAAATATTCTGCGTTAATGGAATCTGACGCCCGGGAAGGCGGGCAATGCCGGTCCACTCAAAGCGGCGCCAACGCCTGTTGCAGGTCGCCGTAGCCGGTCAATCGCCGTTCATAGGCGAGGCCGAGGCGTTCGGCAGCGGCGCGGGCTTTTGCCTCGAGTTCGGGGTCATCGGTCTGGGCGATGTACAGCGCACGCTCGTAGTGGCCGAAATAGGTGTCACGCAGTTCGGGAAACCGGTCGAGGCCGAGCGGGCGAATCAGGAATGCCTCGAAATGGCGGGCGAGGAAATCGGTGATGAAGAATGTCATCATCATCTCGTCGCCGGCGGCCTCGAAGGCCTTGTTGCCGATATAGAATGAAAAGCAGTGCGGACCGTCGATGCGCTCGACGCCATGGGCGGCACAGACCTTGTCGAGCTCGCCACCGGTACCACAATCGGCATAGCCGATGAATATGTGCTCGTAGCCTTCCTCGCGGGCCTTGCGGATGGCGCGGTCAACGGCCGGCGCGATGCGTTCGGGATGATGATGGAAGTTGGCGTCGATGCATTTGAGGTCGACGTGGTCATGACCGAGCTGCCGGTTGACGGCCAACACCTCGCGGCCAATCATGCCACAGGCAATGACGCGCACGTTCTTGGTGGTTGTTCCCGCCTGTGTCGGCTGTTCCGCCATCATTTTGCCTTTCACCCCGGCGAAGCTTCTTGCCTCAAGAGCTCATCGGGGACCTTACAGACAATGACACATTTCAAGATTGCCACCATCCTTCTTGTCGCGCTGACGCTGGCGTCGTGCGCCAACACGATACGCGGCGTCGGGCGCGACATGAAGGAGACGGCCAACGCCGTCGGCGACGTGATCACCGGCAACTAGACCGGCATCACATATGCCGGTCAGGGCAGTTGACGATCAGGCTCCGGCGAGACGATTGTGCCGGCGCTTGATCAGCTCCTTGGCAGTTTCCACTGCCACGGCCGCATCGCGGCAATAGGCATCGGCGCCAACGGCCTTGCCGAATTCCTCGTTGAGCGGTGCGCCGCCGACGAGAACGATGAAATCGTCGCGGATGCCTTTTTCCTTCATGGTGTCGATGACGACCTTCATGTAGGGCATGGTGGTGGTCAGCAGGGCCGACATGCCGAGAATATCGGGCTGTTCGCGCTCGATTGCCTCGAGATATTTTTCGACCGGATTGTTGATCCCCAGATCGACGACATCGAAGCCGGCGCCTTCCATCATCATGCCGACGAGGTTCTTGCCGATGTCGTGAATGTCGCCCTTGACCGTGCCGATGACCATCTTGCCAAGCTTGGGTGCGCCGGTTTCAGCCAGCAGCGGCCGCAGAATGAACATGCCGGCCTTCATGGCATTGGCGCTCATCAGCACCTCGGGAACGAACAGGATGCCGTCGCGGAAGTCCTCGCCAACGATGCGCATGCCTTCGACGAGGGCCTTGGTCAGCACCTCGTAGGGCGTCCAGCCGCGCCCGAGAAGGATGTTGGTGCCTTCCTCGATCTCTTCCTTGAGCCCGTCATACAGATCGTCGTGCATCTGTTGGACAAGTTCATCATCAGAGAGTTCGGACAGGATGATTTCTTCGTCAGACATCGGCTTCTCCCTTGAATGCACCTGTCCGGTGGTTCGACGTACCAGACCCATTCTGCATAGCGATATAGGCGATTGTTTGCAAAAAGTTCCTTGAAAACGACGCGCATGTCGGAAAAAGCGACGGGGCGCTTTTTATGCGGTATTCCTGATGCGCCAAGGCTTGGCGCTCAGAGGAATGTGCCGGGGCGTGTTTTGACTAGCATGGCTTAATCGGCGTGATGGTGCGCCAATCCAGAATATGCAGGCTTTTGATGGCTCAATCAGATTCGCTTTCCACCACTGACTTGGCTCAAGACGCAGCGCCGGATGCTGGCGCAGGGCGACGCGGCAGGGGCGCCGCAGCACGGCGCGCACAGCGTTCGGGCGGCGGGCCTGGCCAGTCGATGCCTTTCATCACCCGCAAGCTTGGCGTTTACGAGGTGCTGGACGAAGAAGGCCTGAGCCTGATCGAACGCAATGCCGACACGATCCTCGAGGAAATCGGCATCGAGTTCCGCGATGACGCGGAAGCGCTTCAATTGTGGCGCGAGGCCGGCGCGGATGTGAAGGGCGAACGCGTCCGGTTCCCCAGGGGACTGTGCCGCGAGTTGCTCAAGACGGCGCCCGAAGTCTTTACCCAGCATGCCCGCAATCCTGCCCGCTCGGTGCAGATCGGCGGCAATGCGACGGTTTTCGCGCCGGTCTACGGCCCGCCCTTCGTGCGTGATCTGGACGGCGAGCGGCGCTATGCGACGATCGAGGATTTCCGTAATTTCGTGAAGCTGACCTACATGGCGCCATCGCTGCACCATTCCGGCGGTACCGTTTGCGAACCGGTCGACGTGCCGGTCAACAAGCGCCATTTCGACATGGTCTACAGCCATATGAAATACAGCGACAAGCCGTTCATGGGGTCGGTGACGGCGCCGGAACGGGCCGAAGACACCATCGAGATGTGCAAGATCCTGTTCGGCGCCGATTTCGTCGACCAGAATTGCGTGACGCTCAACCTGATCAACGCCAACTCGCCGATGGTGTTTGACGAAACCATGCTGGGCGCGCTCAAGGTCTATGCGCGCAACAACCAGGCCTGCGTGGTCTCGCCGTTCATCCTGGCCGGCGCCATGAGCCCGGTGACGGTGACCGGGACGTTGACCCAGATCCTGGCCGAAGTGCTTGCAGGCGCAGCCTTTACCCAGCTTATCCGGCCGGGCGCGCCGGTTCTGTTCGGCACGTTTGCAGCCTCGATCTCGATGCAGTCGGGCGCACCGACATTCGGAACACCGGAACCTTCGCTGGTCTCCTATGGCGCGGCGCAGCTGGCGCGGCGGCTGAAGATCCCGTTCCGCACCGGCGGATCGCTGTGCGGTTCCAAGGTTCCCGATGCGCAGGCGGCGCATGAAAGTGCTGCGACACTGAACATGACGCTGCTGGCGGGCACCAACTTCGCGCTGCATTCGGCCGGATGGCTCGAAGGCGGGCTGGTCAGTTCCTACGAGAAGTTCATGATCGATGTCGACCAGCTTGGCATGCAGCAGCGCTTCGCCGAGGGCATCGACCTGTCGGAAACCGGTCAGGCGCTCGACGCCATCGCCGAAGTGGGTCCGGGCAACCATTATCTCGGTTGCGCCCACACCCAGGCCAATTTCCAGCAGGCGTTCTACCGCTCATCGCTGGCCGACAACAATTCCTACGAGCAATGGCTGGCGGAAGGCGAAAAGCGGATCGAGGAACGGGCGCGCAGCCTGTGCCGCTCGTGGCTTGACGGCTATGTCGCCCCGGAACTGGATCCGGCAATCGACGAGGCGCTGCTTGCCTATATCGCCGAGCGCAAGGATTCGATGCCCGACGCCTTCACTTGAACACAGCCCGATAAAGCCAGGGAGACAGGCGGGCAGGACAAGGTGGCAGGCCTCATTCACAAGGAGGTCTGGCGCTCTGCGTTCAATGATGGAAAAGGCAATGGCTGACACCAGCCCGGTCGGGGCCGCTTGAGATGCAGGCGCTCGAGACGGCGCTGGCGGCAAGCGGGCTTTGCCTTCGCGGCGTGGTGTTGCCAAAAACCGATCCGATCACCCTAGGCACGGATCTGAAGCCGGAGCAGGGTGAGCGGGTGATCTGTCTCATCGGCCATACGGGCGGTGCATTCTGGCCGGTGTTTGAAGCCTGGCATGAAGCCCATCCCGGAATTGCCGACCCGCTCGATAGCTGGTCGAAGACGGTGATCCGTCCGATTGCCGATGCGATGGGCGGGGAGGCAGTGTTTCCCTCGGACCGGCCGTGGCAGCCGTTCCAGCAGTGGGCAATGGCGGCCGAAGGGCTGAAGCCTTCGCCGCTGGGGCTGCTGATCCATCCTTGTTACGGGCTGTGGCACGGATACCGGGGCGCCATTTTGCTCGGTGCGGAGCGATCCGCCGGGGAGGGGATGCGGGACGGCGTGAAAACGGGCGATGTCCCGGTCACGCCGCCACTCCATCCTTGTGATGAGTGTGCTGGCAAACCTTGCCTGTCGGCCTGTCCGGTCGAGGCGTTTTCGGCCAGCGGGTTCGCTGTGGCTGATTGCCGTTCCCACCTGAAAACCGAAGCCGGGCGGAACGGCTGCATGCAATCGGGTTGCCTAGCGCGTGATGCCTGTCCGGTGGGGCACGAATACCGCTACAGTCCGGACCAGATCCGGTTCCACATGGCGGCATTCGGCTGACCGGGACGGCTGCGGTTACGGCAAGCAAAAAAAGGCCGGAGCGTGAACCCCGGCCTTTTGCATTTCAACTTGATGGCAGGCTTATCCCCGACGGCCGCGGCGTTCGCGGGTTGGGGCAGGGGCGTCGGTCGCAACCGTGTTGCGCATCGGTCCGATGCGCTCGACGATGCTTTCCACTGTCGGACGCTGTGCCTTGATATGGCTGTCGACGGCCTCGCGCATGGCGCGCAGGTGATCGCAGGATGTGCCACAGCAGCCGCCAATGATGCGGGCGCCACTGTCGATTGCGAGACGTGCGTAATCGGCCATCAGCGGCGGGGTGCCGGAATAATGGATTTCAGCGCCGCGGAATTCCGGGATGCCGCAATTGCCCTTGACGACAACCACCGCCTCGGGATCGGCTTCGGTCATGTCGAGCAGCGACGACAGGATGTCGGACGCGCCAACGCCACAGTTTGCGCCCACCGCGAACGGGCCGTCGCCGATGTCCTTGGCAAGCGAATGGATATCGCGCGGATGCACACCCATCATGGTCTTGCCGGCGGTGTCGAACGAGCCGGTATAGACGTAAGGCAGTCCGCAACGCACGGCTGCTTCGGCGGCGGCGCGAATTTCGTCGGTTGCCGACATGGTTTCGATCCAGACGATGTCGATGCCACCGGCCTTGAGGCCTTCGATCTGTTCGGCGAAGGACTCGACCGCTGATTCGTAGGTCATGGCGCCAAGCGGGACCAGCAGGTCGCCGGTGGGGCCGACGGAGCCGCCGACGATAACCTTGCGCGGTGCCTTGTCAGCCACGGCGCGGGCAATCTCCGCGGCTTTCTTATTGAGCGCGTGAACCCGGTTGTCGGCCTGGTGCAGCTTCAGCCGGTTGCGGGTGCCGCCAAAGCTGTTGGTCAGAATGATGTCCGATCCGGCATCAACGAAATCCTGATGCAGCTTGGTGATCTTTTCCGGGGCCGTTTCCAGCCACAGTTCGGGTGCTTCGCCCGATTCCAGCCCCATGGCGAACAGATTCGTTCCGGTGGCGCCGTCGGCAAGAAGGATGCCTTTTTCGGACAGCAGGTCGGCTAGGGGATTGGGCGCGGACATTGATATCTCCTGTGAGGTTTATTGCCGTATAAAGATATCTTTATGTCATTGCAATAGAAGTGATGTCCGCTGATGAAAAAACCCCGCGGGCGTTTGCGTCGCCCGCGGGGTTTGGTGTGTCGGCTGAACCGTCTGCGATGCCCGGACCAATGCCCGGGCGGACGCGGATCAGGCAGCGGCAGTGTGATGATCGACTGGCGTCACCATCGCCGAGATGACGTCGTGGATATCGAGCGCGCCGATCGGTTTTCCCGACGCGTCGACCACATGAGCCATGGAAATATTGGCGTCGGTCATGGTCTTGGCTGCAATCTCGAGCACGGTGCCGGATTTGACCGGCATGCCCTGGGGTTCCCCTGACAGCGGCGTCATCACCATGTCGACCGAGATGACCCGGCCGCGATTGACCTCGCGCACGAAGCTCGAGATGTATTCGTCGGCTGGGTGCAGCACGATTTCCTGCTTGGTGCCCTGCTGAACCACTTCGCCATCGCGCAAGATGGCGATGCGGTCGCCAAGCCGCAAAGCTTCATCAAGATCGTGGGTGATGAAGACGATGGTCTTGCGGATTTCCTTCTGCAGATCGAGCAGAACCGTCTGCATGTCCATGCGGATCAGCGGATCAAGCGCGGAGAAGGCTTCATCCATCAGCAGGATCGGCGCATCGTTGGTCAATGCGCGGGCGAGACCCACGCGCTGCTGCATGCCGCCGGAAAGCTGGTTGGGATAATTGTCCTCGAACCCGTCGAGGCCAACGCGGGAAATCCAGCGATTGGCCTGCCTGAGTTGCTCGGCGCGCGGAACGCCCTGGATCTCAAGGCCGTAGACCGTGTTTTCGAGCACGGTGCGGTGTGGCAGAAGCGCGAACTTCTGAAATACCATGGCGGTCTTGTTGCGGCGAAACTCGCGGAGTTCCGTTTCGTTCATCTTGACCACATCGTCGTCGCCGACGATGACTTCGCCGATGGTTGGGTCAATCAGCCGGTTGATATGGCGGATCAGGGTGGATTTGCCGGAGCCTGACAGGCCCATCACCACCTGGATGCCGCCGCCCGGCATCTCGATGTTGATGTCCTTGAGGCCGAGCACATGATTGTGTTTTTCATTGAGCTCGGTCTTGCTCATGCCGCCTTTGACGGCGTCGATGTAGGCGTCCGGATTAGGGCCGAAAATCTTGTAAAGATTACGAACGCTGATTCCGCTGCCGATGGTTTCCTCAGCCATGAACGACCTCCAGATGCTTCTGCAACCGCTTGCCATAGGCCTGGCTGGTGCGGTCAAAGATGATGGCGATGCCGACAATGGCGAGGCCGTTGAAAATGCCAAGGGTGAAATACTGGTTGGCGATGGCCTTGAGCACCGGCAGGCCGAGACCCTGAACGCCGATCATCGAGGCGACAACGACCATGGCAAGAGCCATCATGATGGTCTGGTTGACGCCGGCCATGATGGTCGGCAGCGCCAGCGGCATCTGCACGTTCTTCAGCCGTTGCCAGTTGGATGATCCGAAGGCATCGGCGGCTTCCAGGACTTCCTTGTCAACAAGCCGGATACCCAGATTGGTCAGGCGGATGATCGGCGGAATGGCGTAAACCATCACGGCGATGAGGCCGGGGACGCGACCGATGCCCAAAAGCATGACCACGGGAATGAGATAGACGAAGCTCGGCATGGTCTGCATGACATCGAGGATCGGGTTGATGACGGCCTGAACCCTGTCGGAGCGGCCCATCAGGATGCCGATCGGGATGCCGACAATGATCGCCATGATGGTTGCCACAACCGTCATGGCGACGGTCTTCATGGTGTCTTCCCACATATCGAAATAGCCGATCAGCAGCAATGTGATGACGACACCAACGGTGATCTTCGCGCTACGGCTGGCAAACCAGGCGATTACCGCAAAACCAAGCAGAACGAGGGGCCAAGGCGAGCCTGTGAGCAGCTTTTCCACATGGTACATGAACCATTGCACGGGATAAAGCATGGCTTCGAACGTGTCGCCATTGGCACGGGTGAAATTACGAAAACCAAGATCGATCGTCTTTTTCAAGGCGGTCAGATTGTCGGTTTCCATAGCGGGAAATTTTGTGAACCAATCCATATCCACGCTCCAAATACGGGGAAACTAGTGTGCGCTGGCAGCTGCAATGCGGCCACGCTGTTCATCGCTGCGTTCAGCCGGGCCGGCGCTCCATGAGCGGCCTGGCCTGCTCAGCGTTCCAAACCTGCGAGACGGTGATTGAGCGCACTCGTGCCTGTCTGGATAAAAATGTGGCGGACCGAGGTCCGCCACACTGCGAGCGATGATTTACATCACAGCCTTTTTGATTTTCTCGGCTGCTTCGGGGGATACCCACTTCGTCCAGATGTCCTCGTTTTCCTTGAGGAAGTGACGAGCGCCGGCATCACCAGTTGCCTGGTTGTCAGCCATCCAAGCCAGCAGCTTGTTCACGGTCGAGTTGGACCAGCTGCGGGCAGCGAGGTAGTCATAGGCCGGTCCGGCACGCTTTTTGAAGCTGTCGGTGACAACCGTATAGACTTCCGACTTGGACCAGGCATTCTTCTTCGGATCCGGGCAATCGGTTATCGATGTGCAACGGTCCCATTCTTCCTTGTCGTGCGGCACGCCATGGTCCAGCTTGACCATTTCGTATTTGCCGAGGATGGCGGTCGGAGCCCAGTAGTAGCCAAGCCAAGGCTTTCCACCTTCGTAGGCCTTGGCGATCGAGCCGTCGAGGCCGGCAGCCGAGCCGGTTTCAACCGTTACCCAACCCTTGTCCGCGGCACCATAGGCGTTGAACAGGTTGGTGGTGATGATGCGGCAACCCCAGCCTTCAGGACAGTTGTAGACGCCGCCCTTGCCTTCGTTTTCCATGCCAGGGGCAGGGAAGAGCTCGGGATGAGCCAGGGCGTCGTCGATGGTCTTGATTTCAGGATGGGCGTCGGAGAAGTATTTCGGAATCCACCAGCCTTCCACGCCGCCATCGCTGAGCGATTCGGACGCGTAGTGCAGCTTGCCTTCAGCAACCGCTGCGTCGAGCAAAGTGCGGAGCGAGTTGATCCAGGCTTCCGGAGCCACGTCCGGTTCCTGTTTTTCGACCATCGAGGTCAGTGTCGGGGTGGTGTCGCCGGCAACGAGCTCGGCATCGCAACCGTAGCCCGAGGACAGAATGATCTCGTCGATGTTGGCCAGGACTTCGGCGGAAGCCCAGTTCATGTTGGCGATCGTGACACGACCGCAGTCTTCCGCGGATGCAGCGCCGGCAAAGCCCATGAGGCCGATGGCGAGAACGGTGGAAGCGAGAAGCTTCTTCATATGTAAGACCTCCCAGTCTTATTGAGGCAGTGGTTGTTCCGTTGTTCGGCAATCCGGTCACTGCGTCTACCGGAGCCAATGGAATTGAAGGCTTTTCGCCTCATGGCCATTGAAAACCAATTCGTGCGCCGGTTACGACGCAAAGGCGACATCAAATGGCGCAAGTAAGGCCTGCGGAACTCTGTCACAGGTTTTTGACCGTTTGAAATGCCACATATCAGGGTAAGGACTTGCTGAAAGAAATCAACCACGCCCGTAAGAAATCATCATTCGGGCGGCCACGGTTTGATGGTGACGCAGGGTAATCAAGCCGCGGGCAAAATAATCGCAGGATTCATGAATGCTTAGGGTTTCAATAACTCTCCGGTAACGATGTCCGGGTAAAACATTTCTCACGGCGGGGGACAACCGCCGACCATCCCGGATCAGGTATTGCGTACCGGGATGTCGCGATCCTCGCGCGTTTTTGTGAGGACGTCAGTAGTATTTGGCAGGCCGCACGGATCGAAAGATCCGGGCGGCCTTCGCATTTGAGCCCATCTTGGCAATGTAAAAGACCGGTCGATTGCTCGCCCGGCCCTCATTCAGGAAATCATTTGATCTAATGCCTGGCGGCGGTGTGTGTCAGCCGGCCGAAAAGGTGCGGATGAAATTGCTGAGGGTCGAAACGCGACGCTTGGAAGCGGCTTTCGGAGCCGGGAGCACGGAATTCCATGCGATCTGAACGCCATTGGCGGAATTGAATACGTAGAGCATCGCGATGTCCTTCCATGTCTTGATCTGGTTGCCGTCGAAGGGCTTTTGCCGTGCCCGCTCTCTAGGCTCATCGGTTGTGTCTGGAAGTATTGAAACCGGCACAGCGTGTCGCAATCCAGATGACGCAAAAACAAATGTTGGAAGCCGTGCAAGCAAGGTGAGCGGACGGTTAAGATCCAAGGGGCATTGCCCTCTTCTTATCTGCCGTTCGGGGTGCTAATCACAGCGGCATGACCAGAGCGTTGATGTTTCAGGGAACAGGTTCGGATGTCGGCAAGACCGTGCTGGTTGCGGGCTTTTGCCGGCTGGCGGCAAATCACGGGCTGAAGGTGCGCCCGTTCAAGCCGCAGAACATGTCCAACAACGCCGCCGTTGCCGACGATGGCGGTGAGATCGGGCGGGCGCAATGGCTGCAGGCGCTGGCCTGCCGGACGCCGGCCAGCGTTCACATGAACCCGGTGCTGCTCAAGCCGCAGTCGGAAACCGGATCGCAGATCGTGGTGCAGGGCAAGGTCACCGGCCAGGCGCGCGGCCGCGATTACCAGAAGCTCAAGCCGGAACTGATGGCAGCCGTCATGGACAGTTATGCCCGTGTGGGTGAAGCCGCTGACCTGGTGCTGGTCGAAGGTGCGGGCTCGCCGGCCGAAATCAATCTCAGGCCGGGCGATATCGCCAACATGGGATTTGCCACGAGAGCCGGGGTTCCCGTCGTGCTGGTCGGCGACATCGACCGGGGCGGGGTGATCGCCTCGCTGGTGGGGACCCACACGATCCTGCCCGATGAAGACCGGGCGATGATCGCCGGATATCTGATCAACAAGTTTCGCGGTGACGTCAGCCTGTTTGATGACGGCATATCGGCCATCGGCGGTTTTACCGGCTGGCCCTGTCTTGGCGTGATTCCCTGGCTCAAGGCGGCCGCAAGGCTGCCGGCCGAGGATTCGGTGGCGCTCGAACGGTTGGTCCGGGGCGCGCCGGGGGCGCTCAAGGTGGCGGTGCCGATGCTGTCGCGGATCGCCAATTTCGACGATTTCGATCCGCTCAGGGCCGAGCCGGACGTCGAGCTTGTTTTCGTGCGGCCCGGTGAAAGGCTGCCCGAGGACGCCGGGCTGGTGATCCTGCCGGGCTCAAAATCGACCATTGCCGATCTTGCCGATTTCCGCCGCCAGGGCTGGGATCGCGACCTGCAGGCGCACCACCGCCGGGGAGGGCGGATCATCGGTATTTGCGGCGGTTACCAGATGCTGGGGAAAACCGTGCGTGATCCGCAAGGGATCGAAGGTGGCGAGACCTCTGCCGAAGGCTTGGGTTTCCTCGACATCGACACCGAGATGGCGCCGGAGAAAACGGTGAGGAACACCGAGGCCCGGTTGGCGGAACACGACATCGCCCTGTCGGGCTATGAGATCCACCTCGGCGTCAGCAATGGTCCCGACTGCGCCCGGCCGATGACCATTCTCAACGGACGTCCCGACGGGGCGAGGTCGGTCGATGGCCGGGTTTCGGGGACCTATCTGCACGGATTGTTCGATGCCGACCTTTACCGGACGCGGCTCCTGGGCGAATTCGGCCTGCAGGGCGGGACGGTGAATTACCGCCAGGACGTCGATGCGGCGCTCGACGAGATCGCCGCCGAACTCGACCGGCTGGTCGGGTTCGAGCGGATCATGCAGGCGGCGGCGTCGATCGGTCGTTGATGGATCGGGCGATGGCGCTGTTGCGATTGACAGTCAGCAAGGTCAGCCCTATCAATTGAGGCTCGAATGGTTCCAGAAACCCAAGTTGGTTTTCCGGATCAAAAGGGAATGCGACGGGATGGACCCAATCAGGGCATTCTTATCGCAGCCGACCCCGCGACTGTAGAGCGGCGAGGCGAATGTCACCGGCCACGGGAGGCCAGAGTGACGGAAGGCAATGGTGCTTTTCCGTTATCTTGAAGCTCCGGACCGGACAAGCCACTGACGTGGCGGCATGATCAATCGGCGCGGACGCCTCTTTGTCTACGAATCGTCCCGTTTTCATGACCGTCATCAACGTTGGGAAGGTTGGCATTTGCTGATGTTCGACGGCAACGTCGACGCGACCCGCGAGCCAGGAGACCTGCCATTCGCACCGGTTGAGAACCGGACCTTCGGAAGAGATGTTCTTCCGAAGTCACTCACGGAGGTTGTCATGACTGTTAAAACTGCTTCGCTTTCGCTGACCGATCGCATCGGTGCACGTACTCTTGCCGGACTGATGGCGCTGGTCATCGGCGGTATCCTGGTGTTCGGAGTTGGCCTGGCCAACTCGCAGGCGCTGCACGATGCAGCCCACGACACCCGTCATTCCTACGGCTTTCCCTGCCACTAAGGGATCCCGATCATGATTGTCAGGTTGCTCCTGGCGGCTTTGGCCGCCGGGCTGATTGCTGGTATGGCAATGACGCCCGCCCAATATGTCAAAACGATTCCGCTGATCATGCAGGCCGAGGCCTACGAGAACGGCGATGTCGGCCATGATCACGGCGATGCCGATGTGGCTGCCCAGCCCGCGCATGATCATGGCGAGGACGACTCCATGCTCGGCTTCGGCCGGCTGGGGGACACGATTCTTGCCAATCTGGTGGCCGGCGCCGGGTTCGCGCTGATGCTTGCCGCCGCGGCCTTGCTGACGGGGATCGAGTTTCCCGCCGGCCGCGAGGCCGTCATGCGCGGCCTGCTGCTTGGCGCGGGGGCATGGTTTTGCGTACAGCTGGCGCCAGCGCTCAGTCTGCCGCCAGCTGTACCCGGTTTTCCCTATGCCGATCTCGGCGACCGGCAGGGATGGTGGGTGATGACGGTGTTCGCGTCGGCCTTCGGGCTCTGGTGTGTCGCGATGCGGCCAGAGTGGCTGGTCAAGGCGCTGGGCTTTGCGGTGATTGTCGCGCCGCACCTGTGGGGATCACCGGTTCCCGAGGATCTGTCGAGTGAAGTGCCGGCCTATATCGCCTCGGCCTATGCGGCGGCCTCGCTTGCGACAACGCTGTTCTTCTGGCTGCTGCTGGGTGGTCTGCTCGGCCATTTCCTGTCGCGGGTTCCCCGGGACGCCGAGGCGTGAGCAAGCCTCTTCCACCGCTGACGCTGGTGCTGGGCGGTGCCCGGTCGGGCAAGTCCGCCTTCGCGGAAAAGCTGGTGGAAGCGGCATCGCCGGAACGGCTGTACCTGGCGACGGGTCAGGCCTGGGACGACGAGATGCGTGCACGCATCGCCTCGCATCAGTCGAGGCGCGGTGACGGCTGGCAGACCCTCGAAGCGCCGGTCGAACTGACTGAGGCGCTGCAAGACAACGCGCGGGACGAACGTCCGATCCTCGTCGACTGCCTGACGCTGTGGGTGACCAACCTGATGCTCGGCGAGCACGATATCGAGGCGGCGTTCGAACGGCTTGCCGCAGCACTTCCCGGGCTCAGCGGACCGGTGGTCTTTGTTTCAAACGAGGTGGGGCTGGGCATCGTGCCCGACAACGCCATGGCGCGGGCGTTTCGCGACCATGCCGGCCGTCTCCACCAGCAAATTGCAGGCCTGGCCGACGAGGTCCATTTCGTCGCCGCCGGGCTGCCACTCAAGATGAAGGGCTGACCCTGATGAATGGTTCGAAAATTCCCGCCACCGTGATCACCGGGTTCCTCGGCGCGGGCAAGACCACGCTGATCCGGCACATGCTGTCCAATGCCAAGGGCAAGCGGATCGCGCTGATCATCAACGAGTTCGGCGACCTCGGCGTCGACGGCGATGTGCTCAAGGGCTGCGGCGACGAGGTCTGCAGCGAGGACGATATCGTCGAGCTGACCAATGGCTGCATCTGCTGCACGGTGGCAGACGATTTCATTCCGACGATGGAACAGCTGCTGGCGCGCAAGGATCGTCCCGATCATATCGTCATCGAGACCTCCGGCCTGGCGCTGCCGCAGCCGCTGGTCGCGGCCTTCAACTGGCCGGGTATCAAGACCCAGGTCACCGTCGACGGCGTGGTCACCGTGGTCGACAGCGCCGCTGTTGCGGCGGGACGGTTTGCCCATGACCATGACAAGCTCGACGCGCAACGGCTGGCAGATGAAGGGCTTGATCACGAGAGCCCGCTCGAGGAGCTGTTCGAGGATCAGCTGACAGCCGCCGATCTGATCATTCTCAACAAGGCCGATCTGATCAACGCAGATGAGCTCGAAGGTGTCCGCGCCGGAATTTCCGAACACCTGTCGCGCAAGCCGATCTTTGTCGAGGCACGGCAGGGCGAGGTAGCGCCGGAAGTGCTGCTCGGACTTGGCATCGGCACCGAGGACGACATTGCCAACCGCAAGTCGCACCACGAGCTGCACCATGAAGACGGCCACGAGCACGAGCATGATCACGACGAATTCGAGAGCTTCGTGGTTTCGCTGCTGGCGGTTGCCAACCCGGCGGCATTCGCCGAAGGCCTGAAAGCGATGATCGTCAGCCACGACATCTTGCGGCTGAAGGGGTTCGCCGACATTTCCGGCAAGCCGATGCGGATGGTGATCCAGGCGGTCGGCAGCCGCATCGACACCCATTTCGACCGGCCCTGGGCCAGCGGCGAGACGCGGGAAACCCGCCTCGTGGTCATCGGCCTGCACGATATCGACGAGGCCGCGATCCGCGAAAGCCTGGCCGCACTCGCCGTCTGAACCACTTGAGGAGACGGTGCCGCGATGCATTTGCTGGTCGCACAGAAGGGGACGTTGAGCGATGGCGATGAAGCCGTCGATCTGGGCCAGAGCCCCGGCGACATCCTGTTTCTGAGCGCGGCCGATACCGAGCTTGCCAGCATCGCGGCCCAACGGCAGGTGACCGGCAGCAAGAAATGGCGGCTGGCGAGCCTTTCCGATCTGAAGCACCCGATGTCGGTCGATACCTTCGTGGCGCGGATGGCGCCGAAGGCGAAGCTGATCATCGTCCGAGCGCTCGGCGGGGCGAGCTATTTTTCCTATGCACTGGAAAGCCTGCATGCGGCAGCAACCGCGCATGGCATCAAGCTCGCAGCCCTTCCCGGCGATGATCGTCCCGACCCCGGACTCGAGCCGTTCTCGACGCTCGGGGAGGCCGAGCGGCTCAAGCTCTGGGCCTATCTCACCGAAGGTGGCGCCGAAAACGCCCGCGGGCTGATCGATCTTGCCGAAGCGCTGCTGGATGGCGGCGAACGGCCTGCACCGGCGGCTCCGCTGCTCAAGGCCGGGCTGTGGCATCCGCGGGTCGGTAATCCGGGGCTCGGGGATTTGCGTCGCGACTGGATTGCGGACACGCCCGTGGCTGCGGTGTGTTTTTACCGGGCGCTGGTGCAAAGCGGCCAGACGGCACCCGTCGCAGCCCTTTGCGAGGCTTTGGCGAACGAGGGCGTCAATGCGCTGCCGGTGTTCGTCTCCAGCCTCAAGGACCCGGTGTCGGTCGGCACGGTCGAGGCGATTTTCAGCGAGGCAGCACCGGATGTGGTGATCAACGCCACCGGGTTCGCGGTGTCGTCGCCGGGCGGACAAACCAAGGGCACGGTGCTTGAATCGACCGGTGCGCCGGTGCTGCAGGCGGTGTTTGCCGGCGGCGGCCGCGAGGCCTGGGCCAACTCGCTGCAGGGACTGACCTCACGCGACCTGGCGATGCATGTGGCGCTGCCGGAGGTCGATGGCCGGGTGTTGAGCCGGGCCGTGTCGTTCAAGTCCGCGGCGCGGTTCGACGAGGCCGTTGAAGCCAATATCGTCACCCATGCGCCGGAGCCCGACCGGGTGCAATTCGTCGCCGAGCTGGCGTCGCGCTGGGCGCGGTTGCGTCGTGCGGCGGAAGCCGAGCGACGGGTTGCCATCGTGCTCGCCAATTACCCCAACCGCGACGGCCGGATCGCCAACGGCGTCGGGCTCGATACCCCGGCGGGCACCATCGAAGTGCTCAGGGCCATGGCCAGGGCCGGGTATCAGACCGGCGAGCTGCCAGACGATGGCGACGCGCTGGTCACCGCGTTGAAGGCCGGGCCGACCAATGCGCTCGGAGACCATCGCAGCGGCGGGGTGGAACTGGCGCTGGACGATTATCAGGCGTTTTTCGAGACGCTTGATCCAACCATTCTAACGGCGGTGAACGAGCGCTGGGGTGGGCCCGAAACTGATCCATTTTACCGCGACGGGGCGTTTCATCTGGCGTTGTTGCGTTTCGGCAATGCAGTGGTCGGCATCCAGCCGGCGCGCGGCTACAATATCGATCCCAAGGCCAGCTATCACGCGCCGGACCTGGTGCCGCCGCACGGCTATTTCGCCTTCTATGCCTGGCTGCGCCAGAGCTTCGATGTCCACGCGGTCATACACATGGGCAAGCACGGCAATCTTGAATGGCTGCCGGGCAAGGCGCTGGCGCTGTCGCGGGCCTGTTATCCCGAAGCGGTGCTCGGCGCGACACCGCACATCTATCCGTTCATCGTCAACGATCCGGGCGAGGGGACGCAGGCCAAGCGGCGGACCTCGGCGGTGATCATCGATCATCTGACCCCGCCATTGACGCGGGCCGAGAGTTACGGGCCGCTCAAGGATCTCGAGGCGCTGGTCGATGAGTATTACCAGGCGTCGGGTCATGATCCGCGGCGGCTGAAGCTGCTGAAGGGCCAGATCCTCGATCTGGTGCGCGATATCGGGCTCGATCATGATGCGGGCATCGCGCCGGGCGATGATGACGATCTGGCGCTGGAAAAGCTTGATGCCTGGCTCTGTGACCTCAAGGAAATGCAGATCCGCGACGGGCTGCACATCTTCGGCAAGTCGCCCGAGGGCGGGTTGCTCACCGATCTTACGGTGGCCTTAGCGCGGATCAAGCGCGGCGAGGGGGCGGGCGAGGACAGCCTGCACCGGTCGATCGCTCGCGATGCCGGGCTTGAAGGCTTCGACCCGCTCGACTGCCCGATGGCAGCCGCGTGGGAAGGACCGCGGCCTGAGGAATTGCAGGCGGTGTCGGACGATCGCTGGCGCAGCCAGGGCGACACGGTCGAGCGTATTGAACTGCTGGCCATCGAGCTGGTTTCGGGACGCATCGCGGTGCCCGCCGGCTGGTCGGACACGGCTGCGGTGATGGAGGATATCGCTGAGCGGATCCGGCCATCGGTCGAGGCCTGCGGCGAGGCCGAAATCGACGGGGTGCTGACCGCGCTTTCCGGCCGGTTCGTGGCGCCGGGTCCATCGGGAGCGCCAACGCGCGGACGGCCGGACGTGCTGCCGACGGGGCGGAATTTCTACTCGGTCGACAGCCGCGCGGTGCCGACACCGGCGGCTTGGGAGCTGGGCAGGAAATCGGCAGAACTGCTGGTCACTCGCCATGTACAGGACCACGGCGAATGGCCGACATCGATGGCGCTGACGGCCTGGGGCACCTCGAACATGCGCACCGGTGGTGATGACATCGCCCAGGCGCTGGCGCTGATCGGCGCCAAGCCGGTCTGGGATCCGGCCTCGCGGCGGGTCACCGGCTACGAGATCATTCCGCTGGCGATGATGAACCGTCCGCGTGTCGACGTGACCTTGCGGATATCGGGATTTTTCCGCGACGCTTTCCCCGACCAGATCGCGCTGTTCGACCGGGCGGTGCGGGCGGTGGCAGCACTTGACGAAGACGAGGCCGACAATCCGCTGGCCGCGCGCGCCAGACAGGAAAGCGAGCGGCTGATTGGGGCGGGCGTGCCGGAAGCCGAAGCCCTGCGGCAGGCCTCGTTTAGGGTGTTCGGCTCCAAGCCCGGTGCCTACGGCGCGGGGCTTCAGGCGCTGATGGATGAGGGCGGCTGGGCCGAGCGCGGCGATCTGGCCGAAGCCTTTGTCGTCTGGGGCGGTTATGCCTATGGCGCGGGCGAGGAAGGCCAGGCGGCGCACGAGTTGTTCGAGCAGCGGCTGTCGACGGTCGAGGCGGTGGTGCAGAACCAGGACAACCGCGAACACGATCTGCTTGATTCGGATGATTACTACCAGTTCGAGGGCGGCATGACCGCGGCGGTGGAAGCTGCGCGCGGAACACGGCCGGCGATCTATCACAATGATCACTCGCGGCCGGAGCGGCCGGTGATCCGTTCGCTGGAGGAAGAGATCGCGCGGGTGGTGCGTGGCCGTGCGGTCAATCCGAAATGGATCGAGGGCGTCAAGCGGCACGGCTACAAGGGTGCCTTCGAGATGGCGGCGACGGTGGATTACCTGTTTGCCTTTGCCGCGACCACGGGCGCGGTGCGTGACGCGCATTTCGAGGCGGTCTACCAGGCCTACCTGATGGACGAGGCGACACTCGGATTCCTGCGTGAGAAGAACCCCGATGCGCTGAAGGAAATGGCGGCAAAATTCGAAGATGCAATCGAGCGCGGGCTGTGGACGCCGAAGAGCAACTCGGCCAGATTTGCACTTTCCGAGGTTGGTCGTGGACACAAGGACCGAGCATGACATTCGAAATCCGAGAGATCGATGACAAGAACGGCGCGTTTTTCGCAACGGTTGATTCCATCCTTGATGACGCAGCGCTCAAGCTGGGATTGCCGTTCGAACCTGACAAACTGCATCTGCGGGTCGATGATGCCGACGGGCAGCTTGCCGGCGGGTTGTCGGGATATTTCGTGCAGGGCTGGCTGTTTGTGAAGCTGCTGGCCATTGTCGACGGGCAGCGCGGCAGCGGGATCGGCAAGGCGCTATTGTCGCGGGCGGAAGAGATCGCCCGGCAGAAGGGCTATGCCGGGGTCTATCTCGACACTTTCACGTTTCAGGCGCCGCGGTTTTATGAAAGTCTGGGCTATGTCGAATGCGGCCGCCTGCCGGCTGCCCGGGAGCACGCGCAACGGATCTGGTTTGCCAAATCCTTCGATGATGCGGATGCAGGCAAGGTCTGAGACGTGACCAGGTACCCGGCAAACTCTGCCGGTCAGGAATTACGATGAACAGGATGGATGTGCGATGAGCGAACGCGGAAAAATCACCGACGGCATGAGCGAGGACGAGCTCAACGCCCGCCACGCCGAAAAGATGGCCAAGAAGAAGATGGCGCGCGAAAAAATCATGGCCACCAAGACCGGCGAGAAGGGCCTGGTGATCGTTCATACCGGCAAGGGCAAGGGTAAATCTTCCGCCGCGTTCGGCATGATCTTCCGCCACATTGCCCACGGCAAGCCGTGCGCCGTGGTGCAGTTCATCAAGGGCGCGATGTCGACCGGAGAACGCGACCTGATCCTCAAGCATTTCTCAGACCTGTGCCAGTTCCACACCATGGGCGAGGGCTTCACCTGGGACACGCAGGACAAGGCGCGCGACATTGAAATGGCGCAGGCAGCCTGGGAGAAGGCCAAGGAAATGATCCGCGACGAGCGCAATTCCATGGTGCTGCTTGACGAGATCAACATTGCCATCCGTTATGATTATCTCGACGTCAATGAGGTGATCGCGTTTCTGGAGGCCGAAAAGCCGCCGATGACCCATGTCGTGCTTACCGGGCGCAACGCCAAGGAAGAGTTGATCGAATTCGCCGACCTGGTGACCGAGATGGAGATGATCAAGCATCCGTTCCGCTCCGGGGTGAAGGCGCAGATCGGCGTGGAGTTCTGATATAGGGAGCGGGTGATGAGCCTTTCGGCAAGCTGGCAATTCTGGGCGCTGGTGGCGGCGGTGTTTGCCGCGTTGACGGCAATCTTTGCCAAGATCGGCATCAGTGATATCGACAGCGATCTGGCCACCTTCATCCGCACCTGCGTGATCATGGTCGTGCTTGGTGCGATCCTGACCGTGATGGGCAAGTGGCGGCAGCCGCAATCGATTCCGCTCAAGACCTGGATTTTCCTGGGCCTGTCCGGCCTTGCCACCGGGGCATCCTGGCTTGCCTATTTCAGGGCGCTGAAAATTGGTGACGCCGCCCGGGTGGCGCCGCTCGACAAATTGTCGATCGTGCTGGTGGCGATCTTCGGGGTGCTGTTTCTGGGCGAGCACCTGTCGGCCTTGAACTGGGTCGGCGTGGCGTTGATCGCCACGGGCACGATATTCCTGGCGGTGTTCTGAGCGGTTCAGATGCCGAACCAGACCCGGACCGGGTTTGCCGGATCGGCGATCAGTTTGACGGCCAGCGCCACGCAGGTGATCACCAGCAAGGGCTTGATTACCTTGGCGCCGTTCTTCATCGCCAGCCGCGAGCCGGCCTGGGCGCCGGCAAACTGGGCAACGCCCATCATCAACCCGATTTTCCACGAGATGACGCCGACAAAGGCGAAGACAGCGAAAGCGCCGAGGTTGGAAGCAAAGTTCAACAGCTTGGTGTGGGCGGTGGCCTTGAGCAGGCCGTAACCGGCGAGCGCGACAAAGGCCAGCATGAAGAACGATCCGGCGCCGGGGCCGAACACGCCATCGTAAAACCCGACCAGCGGCACGATCAGCAGGCCGAACAGGAAGGGTGAGAGGCGGCGGGCACGGTCGACATCGCCCATGTTCGGCTTGAGCGCGAAATAGAGCGCGATGGCGACCAGCAGAAACGGCAGGAAGGCACGGAACACGTCGCCGGGGATGACGGTGGCGAGAATGGCGCCGAGGGCTGACCCGGCTGCCGAGAGCACCGCCTGCCCCAATTGGGTCTTGAGGTCGACATGGCCCTTGCGGGCATAGGCGACGGTGGCCGAACTGGAGCCGAACAGGCCTTGCAGCTTGTTGGTGCCGAGCGCCTCGACCGGTGAAAAGCCTGCCAGCAGCAGTGCGGGCAGGGCAATCAGGCCGCCGCCGCCTGCAATCGAATCAATGAAGCCGGCCATGAATGCCGCCGCCAGCAGCAACAGGGTGAGCGCGAATGTCAGGTCTTCCATCAAGCAGCCTGTCTGGCACGGGGATTATTGCAGTTACGAAGCGCGACCTATTGCACGCGGCGCTGCTCTGGACAATCGGCCCGCACAGGTTACTTTTTTACGTTCATGGGGAATCATCCCGGCCGGAGGGGCTGTCGTGACGGTGAGCCTGTTTGCTTCGATATCCAGGCTGTTCAAGTGCAAACCGCAATGGCCCGGTGCGCTCGGAAAGCTGTCCGAGAACCCGGCGGCCATGGCCGAGGTGCTGGTGCTGTTCAGGATGGTGCTGGCCGACGGTGTCGTGCATCCCTCGCAGCTCACCGCCTTCGAACGGATATGTGAACGGCAATTCGGCATCAGCCCGCGCGACATGCCGGAACTGCATGCCCTGCTCGAATCGCCCAAGGCGCGTTCGTGTGATGCACAAGCCTTCACCCTGCTCGGGCAGCTTGACACCGAGGCGCGAAAAGCCCTTCTTGACGACATGAAGCGGATCGCCTGTGCCAAGGACGGCCTCAATGTGGGCGAGGACCGCTTGCTTCGCAGGACGGCAAGCCTGCTCGGGCTGGAACCCGGACCAAAACCTGCCGGAGAAAAGGGATAAGGCATGACTGACGCGACAAACCGTGGTGCGACGTTCGGCGAACGGGTCCGGGCTTTTCTCGACATGACGACGTCACTGGACAAGGTGGCGCACGATCCGGTGCTGACGGCGGAACTGTTGCTGCTGGTCCGGATGTCGTTTGCCGACAAGACGGTGAACCCGGCGGAAGCCGATGCCTTTGCGGCAGTCTGCACCCGGCTACTGGGCCTTCACGGTGACGAGCTCAAGGACATCCTCAAATATCTCAACGATTTCGGCTATGAGACCACGGATGCACAGGCGGCAGCCATGCTGGCCGATCTCGATGAGGCGCGCAAACGCGAAATCCTCGATCACCTGAGCATTGTCGCCAAGGCCGATGGCGAGATCGATGACCGGGAACGCCGGTTGCTGGAAGCCACCGCACGGCGGCTGGGCTTTGCCTGACCCACGATCCAGGTCGCATTTGTTGATTGGCGCAGATCAGCGCTGACTTGGCGCAATCGGGGTTTGACCTGCAAAACCCGAGCGCCTATGACTCGCCCCATGTGCGACGGCGCCTGATGACAGGCTGAGAGAAATTCCGGTGAGGCTGACTTAATCCAAGGGCCGACCCCGGAGCTGTCCGGTTCGGTAAGACGAGATGCGGCCAATCGGTTCGCGTCCTGTCTCCGGCGTATCGTGCTATTGTTGTCACGTTGTCCGGAGGCCCCGATGCGCACGCTTGTTCTATCCCTGCTTCTTTTTGTTTCCAGCGCTCACACCGCGCTTGCCCATGGTGGCCATGTCGGCGATCTGGCCGGCCATTCGCATTGGGTTGGCTGGGCTGCGGCGGCTGCGGCAGGCGCGATTGCCGCCTGGGCGATCAAACGCGGAAACAAGGGCAAGACGTCCGATCAGGACAAGGTCGAGGATGCCGAGTCCGACACCAAACCTGAAACTGCGGAGGCCTGAACCGTGAGCAAGAGTTCTATCCCCGAGAAGACCGGTATCATGGTGTGCGGCCACGGCAGCCGTAACCAAAACGCAGCCCGCGAATTCGCCACCGTGGCGGAAGGGCTCAAGGCCCGCTATCCCGATATCCCGGTGGAATACGGCTATCTTGAATTCTGCAACCCGGTGATCTCCGAAGGGCTCGACCGGCTTCGCGCCAAGGGCGTCGCCCGCGTCCTGGCGGTGCCGGGCATGCTGTTTGCCGCCGGCCACGCCAAGAACGACATTCCCTCGGTGCTCAACACCTACCAGGCGCAAAATCCCGGCATGGTGATCAATTACGGCCGCGAGCTGGGGATCGACCTGAAGATGATCCGGGCCGCGGGCGAACGGATCCAGCAGGCGCTCGACACCGCCAACAAGGAAGAGGGCGAGGTGGCGCTGCACGACACGCTGCTGATGGTTGTCGGCCGTGGCTCATCCGATCCCGACGCCAATTCGAATGCGTCCAAGGTGATGCGGATGCTGTGGGAAGGTTTTGGCTTCGGCTGGGGCGAGACCTGCTATTCCGGCGTGACCTTTCCGCTGGTCGGGCCGGGGCTCAGCCATGCGGCGAAGCTCGGCTACAAGCGGATCATCGTGTTTCCCTACTTCCTGTTCACCGGGGTGCTGGTCAAGCGGATCTACTCCGAGACCGACCTGGTGGCAGCCAAGCATCCCGAGATCCAGTTCATCAAGGCATCCTATCTCAGCGATCATCCGCTGGTGCTCGACACGTTCCAGGACCGGGTCCAGGAGATCGTCGACGGCCAGGCGCTGATGAACTGCCAGATGTGCAAATACCGCGAGCAGGTGCTCGGGTTCGAAGCCGAGGTCGGCCTGCCGCAGGAAAGCCACCACCATCATGTCGAGGGCATTGGCGGCGGGCTGGAGTATTGTCCTTGCAAGGGCGATTGCGATGCCTCCTGCCGCGAGGAAGAGTTCTGCAAGGAGCATGGCCTGCCATGGACGCCGGTGCACAGCCATGCGAGCCCGGGACCGCTTGATCCGGTGCACGACCATTCCCACGGCCACGATCGCCATCACCACGGCCACGATCATCACCATGATCACGGGCACAGCCATGACCACGATCATGTTCATGGGCACTCACATGACCACGACCATGGTCACAGCCACGATGACGGGCATTCCCACGACCATCACCATCATCCCTATCCGCATGCCGATCATCCGCACGGTCCACGCTCGATGGAAAAGAAGAAGGTCTGAGGCATGAGTGCTTCGGCGCCCATCCGCGATCCGGCGGAAATCTACCGGCAATCCTTCGCCATCATCCAGGCGGAAGCGGATCTGAAGCGTTTCGACGCGGAGACGCGCGCGGTGGTGGTGCGGATGATCCATGCCTGCGGCATGGTCGATCTGACCGATGACATCGTGGTTTCCGCAGGCTTTGCCGCGAGCGCACGCGCCGCGCTGGAAGCCGGAGCACCGATTTTGTGCGATGTGGAAATGGTCCGCCACGGCATCATCACGCGGCTGATGCCGGCGGAAAACGAGGTGCTGTGCCTGCTCAACGATCCGCGGGTGCGCGAGATCGCGGCGCGCGATGAGACCACGCGGTCGGCGGCGCAGGTCGATCTCTGGGGCGAGCGGATGGAAGGCGCGGTGATTGCCATCGGCAATGCGCCGACGGCGCTGTTCCGGCTGCTCGACCTGATCGGGGCCGGGGCGCCGAAGCCCGCGGCGATCATCGGCGTGCCGGTCGGCTTCGTCGGTGCGGTGGAAAGCAAGGAGGCGCTTGCTTCCGATCCGCGTGGTGTCGAGTTCCTCACCGTCCGGGGGCGGCGCGGCGGCAGTGCGCTTGCAAGCTCTGCTGTCAACGCGCTTGCCGGGGGGCTTGAAGGTCATGGCTAGTGCACTGGGGGGCAGCAAGTCCTGGCTCACCATTCTCGGCATTGGCGACAACGGGCTCGACAGCCTTACACCGCCGGCACGAATGCTGTTCGAGGCGGCCGAGACCATCATTGCACCCGAGCGGGTGCTGGCGCGGATCGATTGCGGGGCGCGCGAGACCATTGCCTGGACATTCGGGATCAGGGAAACCATCGCGCTGGTGATGGCGCGGCGCGGGACGCCGGTGACCATCCTGGCGACGGGCGATCCGATGTTTTACGGCGTCGGCGCCACGCTGATGCGCCAGCTCGACGTGGCGGAGATGCGGGTGATCCCGTCACCGTCGGCGTTTTCGCTTGTCGCCGCCCGGCTTGGCTGGGCGTTGCAGGACACGGCGATGATTTCACTGCATGGCCGCTCTGTGCATGGACTGGCGTCGCATGTGCATCCCGAGGCGCGGATCATCGCGCTGACCTCGACGGGGCACACGGTGATCGAGGCGGCGCAGATTTTGAGCGCGCGGGGCTATGGCCGCTCGGAGATGCATGTGCTCGAGCACATGGGCGGGCCGGATGAGCGCGTGCGTGTGATGCGCGCTGACCGGATTGCCGCCGACAAGCCGGATTTTGCCGATTTCAACACGCTGGCGATCGCCTGCGTGGCGCAGCCGGGAACGGTGCTGCTGCCATCGGTTCCCGGGCTTGTCGACGCGGCTTTCGAGCATGACGGGCAACTGACCAAGCAGGAGGTGAGGGCGGTGACACTGTCGCGGCTCGGACCGGTGCCGGGCGGTGTGATGTGGGACATTGGCGCGGGCTGCGGCTCGATCGGCATCGAATGGATGCGCGCGGCGCGCGGGAGCCGGGCGATTGCGATCGAAGCCAACGACGTGCGCCGAAAGATGATCGCCCACAACGCGATGACACTCGGCACGCCGGGACTGGAAATCATTGCCGGCACCGCGCCCGAGGCGCTTGAGGGGCTTGCCGCGCCCGATGCCGTTTTCATCGGTGGCGGGATCTCCGTTGACGGGGTTTTCGAAGCTGCCTGGGACGCGCTCAAACCGTCCGGGCGACTGGTTGCCAACGCGGTGACGGTGGAAGGAGAGGCGCGTCTGTTCGCCTTGCAGTCGGTGCATGGCGGTGAGCTGACGCGGCTTCAGGTAAGCCGCGCCGAGCCGGTCGGACGTTACCTCGGCTGGAAGCCGCTGATGCCGGTAACGATCTGGTCGACAACGAAGGGGCTCGATGCATGAGCGGCAAACTCTACGGGCTCGGGCTTGGTCCCGGCGACCCCGACCTGATCACGCTGAAGGCGCACCGCATCCTGCAAGAGGTGCCGGTGATTGCCTGGCCGGCGCCTGATACGGGACCGAGTTTTGCTCGGTCGATTGCCGCGCCGCACCTGCCCGGCGGGCAGGTGGAAATCCCGATCGTGGTGCCGATGCGGACCGAACGGTTTCCGGCGCGCGATGTTTACGACAAGGCGTCGGTGGAGATCGCCGCGCATCTCGATGCGGGCCGCGACGTGGCGGTGCTGTGCGAGGGCGATCCGTTTTTCTACGGCTCGTTCATGTATGTGTTCGAGCGGCTGGCGGAAAACTACCCGAGCGAAGTGGTGCCGGGCGTCTCCTCGATGATGGCTGCGGCGAGCGCTGCCGGGCGACCGCTGGCGGCGCGCAACGATGTGCTCAGTGTCGTGCCGGGGCCACTTGGCGATGCAGAGCTCACAAAAAGAATCAACTTGGCAGATTCTTTAGCGATCATTAAAATAGGCAAGCATTTCAAACGCTTGAGATCTCTGATTGCGAAGTTGAATCTGCTACCTCATGCAATCTATGTAGAACGCGTGTCGCTCGACGCCGAGCGGTTGATGCCGCTCGCAGATGTGCCGGAAGACACCGCGCCCTACTTCTCGATGATCCTGATCTACAAGGGCGGCGAGGACTGGATCCACGCGCTTCCCGGGAGCAATTCATGACCAAATCGCCGGCTATCATCATCCTCTCCGCGGCGGCTTTGCCGATGGCGCGGCGCATTGCCGATTGCGTTGGCGGCGAGGTTCACGGACTGGCGCGACGTATCACCGAAACCGTTGATGTAAGCTTTACAGACGTGGGGCTGCATTTGGGATCCCTGTTTCAGGACGGCCGGCCGATCGTGGCGGTTATGGCATCGGGCGCGGTGATCAGGCTGCTGTCGCCACATCTTGCTGACAAGATGAGCGAACCGCCGGTGATCGTGGTCGCCGAAGACGGTTCGGCCGTGGTGCCGCTTCTTGGCGGCCATCACGGTGCCAACGATCTGGCGCGGCAGATCGCTGCCGAGATCGATGGCGTGGCTGCGGTCACCACGGCGGGCGATCTCAAATTTGGCATCGCACTGGATGCGCCGCCGGAAGGCTGGGTGCTCGCCAATCCCGACGCGGCCAAGCAGGTGATGGCCGATCTGGTGGCGGGCCACTCCGTGCGGCTTGACGGTGAGGCAGCCTGGTTGTCGCAAAGCGGGCTGCCGCTGACGGATGACGGCGAAGTCGTGTTGATCGCGTCAAATCAGGCAGTTGAAGTCCCGGCGCGGGGATTGCTCTACCACCCGAAAAACCTGGTTCTCGGGATAGGTTGCGAGCGCGGTGCAGCGGGTGACGAGGCTCTGGCGCTGGCGCTGGAAAGTCTCACGGAAGCCGGACTTTCGCCCGCCTCGGTCGGGCTGGTGGCGTCGATCGACGTGAAAGCCGACGAGGCTGCGGTGCATCATGTGGCGAGCCATTTCGGTTGCCCGGCGCGGGTCTTCGATGCGGCAACGCTGGAGGCCGAAACGCCGCGGCTCAAGACCCCATCCGACATCGTCTTTGCCGAGGTCGGCTGTCATGGCGTTGCCGAGGGCGCGGCACTGGCATCGGTCGGGACTTCGGGCATACTGATTGCGGCCAAGCGCAAGAGCCGCCGGGCAACCTGCGCCATCGGCTGCGCGACCCAGCCTTTCGTGCAAGCCAATCTTCCGGGGCGTGCGCGGGGCAAGCTGATGGTGGTGGGTATTGGGCCCGGCGCCGATGCATGGCGCTCGCCGGAGGTCTCGGCGATGGTCGCAGCGTCGACCGATCTTGTCGGCTACTCGCTTTATCTCGACCTGCTCGGGCCGCTGGCTGCGGGCAAGGCGCGGCATGATTTCGATCTGGGCAAGGAAGAGGCGCGGGTGCGCCATGCCATGGAGCTTGCCGGCGAAGGCAAGTCGGTGGCGCTGGTCTGTTCGGGCGACGCCGGCATCTACGCCATGGCGACGCTGGTGTTCGAACTACTCGACAAGGCCGACGGACCGGAAGGACTGACGGCAGGGGCGCGGCGGATCGAGATCGCCGTGTCGCCGGGCATCTCGGCGCTGCAGGCGGCGGCCGCGCGTGCCGGGGCGCCGCTGGGGCATGATTTCTGCACCATCTCGCTGTCGGACCTGCTGACGCCGTGGGAAGACATCAAGCGCCGGGTGACGGCTGCGGGCGAGGGCGATTTCGTCATCGCGTTCTACAATCCGGTGTCGAAGAAACGCCGCACGCAGCTGGCCTGGGCGCGCGACAAGCTGCTTGAACACCGCCCGGCCTCGACCCCGGTGATCCTTGCCACCAATCTCGGCCGCGAGGGCGAGCTGATCCGCATCGTGCCGCTGGGTTCGCTCAATGTCGATGATGTCGACATGCTGACCGTGGTGGTGGTTGGCTCGTCCAATTCCGCGACAGTGGCCACCGGCGACGGCAGGACCTGGGTCTACACGCCGCGCGGTTACGCCCGGAAGCAAGGCACGGCCATGACATCTATCGTATCAGGAGACGCGGCATGACCGTCTATTTCATCGGCGCCGGGCCTGGCGCACCGGACCTCATCACCGTACGTGGACTAAAGCTGATCGAGCGCTGCCCTGTGTGCCTCTACGCCGGCTCGCTGGTGCCCGAAGAAATCGTCAAGGCGGCGCCCGAATACGCGCTGGTCAAGGACACCGCGCCGATGCATCTCGATGAGATCATTGCCGACATGAAAACCGCCCATGAGGCCGGGCAGGACGTGGCGCGGGTGCATTCGGGCGATCCGGCGATCTACGGTGCTGTGGCCGAGCAGATGCGGCGGCTCGATGCGCTGGGAATCGATTACGAAGTGGTGCCGGGCGTGCCGGCCTTTGCCGGGGCTGCGGCACGGCTTTCGACCGAGCTGACGCTGCCGGAAATCGCCCAGACGGTGATCATCACCCGCACCGGCATGAAGGCGTCATCGATGCCGGAATTCGAGCAGCTGGAAATCCTCGGCCAGTCGCGCGCGACGCTCGCCATCCACCTGTCGATCCGCAATCTCGATTATGTACGTCGGTCGCTCGAGCCCTATTACGGCGCCGATTGCCCGGTGGTGATCGCCTACCGCGCCACATGGCCGGACGAGCTGTTCATCCGCACCACGCTGGAAGGCATGAAGGAAGAGGTGCGCAAGCACAAGATCACCCGCACGGCGCTGATCATGGTCGGCAAGGTGTTCGGCGATGTCAGCTTCCGCGACAGTGATCTCTACAACTCCGAGTACTCGCACGTGCTCAGGAATGTCGGGAAAAAGAAGAAGGCGAAGGCCGGGGTCTGACGCCGGGCATCGGTCCGCTCATTTCGGCGGGATGAAGTCCTGACTGGTCTCCCTGAAGACCTGCAGCGCTTCCAGCCGGGCGCAATGGGCTTGCAGTGCCGGATATTGCCGGGCGGCAATGACATCCGGCAATGCCTCGGTGATGTGACGGAAGGCGCACGCGACCGCGATGTCGGCATGACCGATTGACAGGCCGTACCAGAAGTCACCCTGCGTTTCCTTGCGCGAGGTTTCCAAGGTGGAGAGCGCGCCATCGATCTGCATGGTCAGGCGAGCCACCAGGGCGGTCGACGGTTCATCATGCATGTGGATTTCGTAAAACAGCGCCACCGCCTTGTCGGCTGCGCCGGTTGCCAGTGCTGAGATTTTCATGGCGCGATACCGATCAGGGTCGTCAGCGGGAAACAGCGCCTTGCCCTGCGGTGCGCGGCGGTCGAGGTAATCAATGATCGCATGGCTGTCGACGAGTGCCTCTCCGTCATCGAGAATCAGCGCCGGGACCCGGACCAGCGGGTTGATCCCGCTTAGCTGTTCCGCATCGGCAAACACCGACCAGGGCCGGTGCTCGAAATCAATCTCATAAAGCTTGAGCGCGATGGCGACCCTGCGGGTGAAGGAGGAATCGTACTGGCCGATCAGGATCATGGGCTGGCTCTTGTGGTTGCGGGGCCGCGCCGGTTTAGCAAATTGATTGCCAGTATTTGTCAGCAGCGACTCAGCATGATCACTGGCAAGTCCAGTTGTCGCGCCGCCTCGATCTTGGCGTAGGCGGCGGTGCCGCCGGAGTTGCGGCAGACGATGTGGGTGATCGAATGGGCGATCAGCAGCATGGTCTCGATCGCCGCGGTGTCGCCGGGCCGGCCCAGCACCAGGGCGTGATCGGAAAGCTCCAGAGGGGGCTCCGGCGGGTCGATCATGCGGACGACAAAATGCACATCGTCGCGGGATGCGAACAGTCCGATATGCTGGGAGCCGAGTGCCAGCAACACACGCGCACGCGGCGGGATGGCATCACGCGCTGCTTCCAGTGTGTCGACTTCGATCCAGCTGTCGCCGGGCTGCTTGGCCCATGGCGCGCGGGTGCGGACCTCAAGCTCGATGCCTGTGCGCGCTGCGGCCTCAATGGCGTTGGCGCTGATCTGGCGGGCGAAGGGATGGGTGGCGTCGATCAGCCGGGTGACCGCGTTGTCCTCGATGTAGCGCGCCAGCCCGTCTATGCCGCCGAAGCCGCCGGTGCGGATTTCGCCGGCGAGCGGTGCGGGTTCCCTGGTGCGGCCGGCAAGCGAAGTGATGATCCTCGCGTCGGGTTTTGCCGCAACCAGTTCACGTGCCAATTCGGCCGCCTCGCGGGTGCCGCCGAGGATCAGGACGGTTTCCGCCCGGCTGGACTTATTCGGCATGGGCGAGCAGAGCTCCGGCGCGATCAGTGACCATGACATCGACCTCGACCGGGGCGCCGCGCAAGGTTTCAAGCGCTGTGGCGCGCGCCCGGGCGGCAATCGCGGCCGGCAGGTCGAGACCCTGAGACTGAGTCATTTCAAGCACTTCGAGTGCCGTGTTGGCAGTCTGAATCCGGTCCTTCAAGTGGTTTCCACCCAGGGCCTCGGCCTGGCTCGCAAGCCATTCCATATCGACCTGGCTGCGGCCGGAATGCAGATCGAGCGCGCCTTGGGCGAGCTTGGTGAGCTTGGCGAAACCGCCGGCGATGGTCAGCCGCGGGACCGGGTGGGCGCGGAGATACTTGAGCAGGCCGCCGGCAAAATCGCCCATGTCGAGGCAGGCAATGTCGGGCAGTCCGTGAAAGGCCTGCGCGGTCTTTTCCGATGTCGAGCCGGTGGCGCCGAGCACATGAGCAAGCCCCTCGGCGCGGGCCACATCGATGCCGCGATGGATCGAGTGGATCCAGGCGGAACAGGAAAACGGATGGACGATGCCGGTGGTGCCGAGCACGGAAAGCCCGCCGATGATGCCGAGCCGGGGGTTCCAGGTCTGCAGCGCAAGTTCGGCACCGTTCTCGATCGAGATCTCGATTTCGATATCCGGGGTGACACCATGCTCATCGCACAGGGCGGTGACCACCTGGGTCATCATCTGGCGCGGCACCGGGTTGATAGCGGGTTCGCCGACGGACACCGGCAGCCCGGCCTTGGTGACGGTGCCGACGCCGGCGCCAGCCTTGAAAACGATGCCGGAGGCTTCGGGTAGGCGGCGCACACGTGCCATGACCAGTGCGCCGTGGGTGACGTCGGGGTCGTCGCCGGCATCCTTGATGATGCCCGCCATGGCGTGATTCGCGCCGATGTTTTCACGGGCAAGCGCGAAGGATGGCTGCTCGCCCCGGGGCAGGGTGATCTCGACCGGATCGGGGAAATCGCCGGTGAGCAGCGCGGTCAGCGCAGCCTTTGTCGCGGCGGTTGCGCACGCCCCGGTGGTCCAGCCGCGGCGCAGCGCCGTGGCGGGCTTTTCCACCCGGATTTCGTTTTCGCCAGCGTCCATGTCGCAGTTCTCGGTCGTGTCTTGCCTGTTGCCGTTATAGAGTGCGATTGGTACGGGTGTAACCCATGGTGTTTTGTGGAAACAGCCCCGCGAGCGTGAACGGAAAAGCATGACTGACTGGCAACAGAATCTGCCGAAGATGAAACCGGGCGAGGTGTGGCTTGTCGGCGCCGGGCCGGGCGATCCCGGCCTGCTGACGCTGCACGCCGCCAACGCGCTCAGCCAGGCCGACGTGATCGTTCACGACGCGCTGGTCAATGCCGATTGCCTGAAGCTGGCGCGGGCCGGGGCAACGCTTGAGTATGCCGGCAAGCGGGGCGGCAAGCCATCGGCCAAGCAGCGCGATATTTCGCTGCGGCTGGTCGAACTGGCGCGCGAGGGAAAGCGCGTGCTGCGGCTCAAGGGCGGCGATCCGTTCGTCTTTGGCCGCGGTGGCGAGGAAGCGCTGATGCTGGTCGAGCATCACGTCCCGTTCCGGGTCGTGCCGGGGATCACCGCCGGGATCGGCGGGCTCGCCTATGCCGGCATTCCGGTGACGCATCGCGACACCAACCATACCGTCACCTTCCTGACCGGGCATGATTCGTCGGGCGTCGTGCCCGACCGGATCGACTGGGATGGGGTCGCGCGCGGCAGCCAGGTGATCGTCATGTATATGGCGATGAAGCATATCGCGACGATTGCCGCACGCCTGATCGATGCGGGTCGTGATGCCGATGAACCGGTGGCCTTCGTCACCGATGCGGCGACCGAGGCGCAGAATGTGCTTGAGACCACGCTCGCAAGGGCTGCGGACGATGTGGCTTCGTCCGGACTACAGCCGCCGGCGATCGTGGTGGTTGGCCAGGTGGTGCGGCTGCGGCCGGCGCTTGACTGGATGGGGGCAGCAGCCGGCAGGGTGCTGACCGCCGACCCCCTTGGAAATCGCGCGGGTGCGCAGAAAGACAGTGCATGACAGGCCTTATGATTGCTGCGCCCCAGTCGGGCTCGGGCAAGACAACCGTGACCCTGGGGCTGCTCAGGGCGCTCAAGCGCCGTGGCGTGGCGCTGGCGCCGGGCAAGGCCGGCCCCGATTACATCGACCCGGCGTTTCATGCGGCGGCGAGCGGGCAGACCTGTCTGAATTACGATCCGTGGGCGATGCGCGGCGACCTGCTGCTTGCCAACGCGTCGCTGCAGTCACAGGGCGGCCGGATGCTGCTGATCGAGGCGATGATGGGCCTGTTCGATGGCGCCGCGGACGGGTCGGGATCGGCCGGCGATCTGGCCGGGCTGCTTGGCCTGCCGGTGATCCTGGTGATCGATTGCGCCAGCATGTCCCATTCGGTTGCCGCACTGGCGCACGGCTTTGCCAATTTCCATCCCGACGTGCTGATGCCGGGGATCATTTTGAACAATGTCGCCAGTGCCCGGCACGAGGGAATGCTGCGGCAGGCGCTGGAGAAGGCGCGCATCGAGGTGATTGGCGCCCTGCCGCGCAACGAGAAGCTGGCGCTGCCGCAGAGGCACCTGGGACTGGTGCAGGCCGGCGAGAATGAAAAGCTGGCAACGCTCATCGATGATGCGGCCGACCTGATGGAAAGCCGGATCGATCTCGATGTGCTGCTCAGGCTGGCGAAGCGTGCGACGACCAAAACAGCTCCGGCCAACATACCGCGGCTGTCGCCGCCCGGACAGAAAGTCGCCGTGGCGCGTGATGTCGCTTTCGCATTTTTCTACGAGCACATGCTGCTGGGCTGGCAGCGGCGCGGCGCCGAGATCGCGTTTTTCTCGCCGCTGGCTGATGAAGCGCCGGCAGCCGATTGTGACGCCGTGGTGTTGCCCGGAGGCTATCCCGAACTTCATGCCGGCCGGCTTGCCGGCGCGCGCGGTTTCAAGGCGGGCATGCAGGCGGCGATTGAACGCGGCATTCCGGTCTATGGTGAGTGCGGTGGTTACATGGTGCTCGGCCAAGGCCTGATCGACGCGGAAGGCGTCCGCCACGAGATGCTCGGCGCCCTGCCGCTGGTTACCAGCTTTGCCGAACCGAAGCGTCATCTCGGCTACCGCCGGCTTGAACCGGCATCGGAGTTTTTCTGGAACATGGAACTCTCCGCGCACGAGTTCCACTACGCCAGCGTCGTCTCGGAAGGCGAGGCGGACGGCCGGCTGTTTGCATCACGCGATGCACTGGGCGCCGATCTTGGCGGCGCGGGCCTCAGGCGCAGCAATGTTGCAGGCTCGTTCATGCACGTGATTGACCGGATAGATTGAACAATGACCAAACAAACCGATGCACCGATCGCCCATGGTGGGGCGCTTTCCGAAGCCATCGCACGCTTCGGTGGCGAAGCGTCGGAATGGCTTGATCTTTCCACCGGGATAAGCCCGTTCCCCCTGCCGTTGCCGGAGCTTCCGGCGCAGAGCTGGCGACGGCTGCCGGAGCAGAGCGAAGTGCAGCGGGTCTGCGAACTGGCCAAGCGGCATTATGGCAGCTCGGTAACGCCGATCGCCGTGCCCGGCACTCAGGCCGCCATCCAGTTGCTGCCGTTTCTGACGCCGAATGCAGCCGAAGTGGCCATCGTCTCTCCCACCTATGGCGAGTATGAGCGGGCCTATCTGCGCATGGACATGGCGGTTGATCCGATCGATACGCTGGACGCGGCGACCAAGACCCGGGCGAGCGTGGCGGTCGTGGCCAATCCAAACAACCCCGACGGGCGGGAGACACCGCGCGACGATATCTTCGGGTTTGCGCGGGCGCAGCGCCACCGGCTGGTGATCGTCGACGAGGCGTTTGCCGACATGCGCCAGGACCTGTCGATGACGGGGGCGGCGGGAATGGAGCCGAACCTGGTGGTGATGCGCTCTTTCGGAAAATTCTTCGGTCTCGCTGGCTTGCGGCTGGGCTTTGTCTTCGCCGAACCGGGACTGGCAAAGATACTGAGCGACCGGCTTGGGCCATGGGCGGTCTCCGGGCCGGCGCTGGCGATAGCCGCACATGCCTTTTCGCGCATCGACCTGGTCAATGATCTGCGCAACAAGCTCGACAAGGCGCACATGATGACGCGCTCGGCGCTGAAGATGGCGCAGATCAAGGTTGTCGGGGACACCTCGTTGTTCTTCTACTGCGAGGTGGGCGATGGCGCGGCCATGCGTGACTTCCTGGCCAGCCACAAGGTGCTGGTGCGGGCCTTCGATCACAGCCCTTCACGGATACGCATCGGCCTCGCTCCTGACGAGCTGTCCGCCGTCAGGCTTCGCGAAACGTTGCGGCTTGCGGGTCAGCGGGCGTCGTAATGGGCCATCCCATGGTTCTTCTGGCAGGGCTGATCTTGGACCGGCTCGTCGGAGATCCGAACTGGCTGTGGCGGCGGATCAGCCACCCCGTGGTGATCTTCGGTCACGCTATCGGTTTTGCTGACCGGTGCTTCAACAGGGCTTCGGACAGTGCGCGGATCCGACGCCGCAAAGGATTGATGTCGATCGCGGCCTTGCTTCTGGCTGCGCTTCTCGGTGGCTGGTTTCTTGCCCGTCTGTTCGATGGCCTCGGTATTTTCGGAACCCTGGCCGAAGTCCTCGTGGTGGCCGTGTTCCTGGCGCAAAAGAGCCTGTCGGATCATGTTGCAGCGGTGGCGGCGGGGCTTTGCGACGGCGGACTGGAGGGCGGCCGGAAAGCCGTCTCGATGATTGTCGGGCGAGACCCGGATTCTCTCGATCAGGCCGGGATCTCAAGAGCTGCGATCGAAAGCCTTGCCGAGAATTTCTCGGACGGAACCGTCGCGCCGGTGCTGTGGTATGCGCTCATGGGGCTGCCGGGCCTGCTGGCCTACAAAATGCTCAACACCGCAGATTCCATGATCGGGCATCGCAACGAGCGATACCTCGATTTCGGGCGGGCGGCTGCGAAGCTCGATGATCTGGCCAACTGGCCGGCCGCACGGCTGTCGGCGATGCTGATTGCTGCGGGAGCAGGGATGGTCAAGGGAAGGGCGGCAATGTATCGGGCTTTCCAACTGGCATTGACCGATTCAGGCCTGCACCGCTCGCCCAATGCCGGATGGCCCGAGGCGGCGATGGCCGGCGGGCTTGGGCTGGCACTTGCGGGCCCGCGCCAATATGGCGGGGAGGTGGTCATCGAGGCAAGTCTGAACGCATCCGGGCGCAAGGATGCGGGTGCGGGAGACATCCTGGAAGCGCTCCAGCTATACCGGCGCGCCTGCGATTGCCTTGCGCTGCTGGTCGCGGCGGGGTTTCTCGTTTCGTTTTAATTCAATGATTTCAAGCAAATGATTATATATATAGAATTTTATATTGCATTTTAACTTTAACTCGAAAATTCATCTGTATAGATTGATGGTCGGCCAGTACAATAAGGTACGGGGTAACTGGGGAGACACGAATGCGAAATCTGTTTTTAGCTGGGCTTCTTGCCCTCGCACTTACGCCTTTCTCATCGGCTTCGGCGTTCGCAGCCAAGCTTGTCGCGAAAGTTGACATCTCGACGCAGACCATGGTGGTCAGCCAAAATGGCAAGGTGAAGTACAAGTGGCGCGTGTCGACCGGCCGCAAGGGTTATTCCACGCCGACAGGCACTTACTCGGCCAAATGGCTGTCCCGCCACCACCGCTCGCGCAAGTACAACAATGCTCCGATGCCCTATGCGGTGTTCTATCATCGCGGTTATGCGGTGCATGCGACCTATGACACCAAGCGGCTCGGGCGTGTTGCTTCGCATGGCTGCGTGCGTCTGGCACCGGAAAATGCGGCGACATTCTTCTCGCTTGTTCAGAAGAACGGTAACAGCAACACCCGCATCGTGATCAGCTACTAATATTTGTAGCGGCAAGAAACACGTAGAAGTTGCTGAGATAATCAAGAGCCCGGCGCCTGCCGGGCTTTTTTATTTCAAGAGATGCTTGATTGCCCAGCGGTCGTGAAACCATTGCCACTGGCCGGGGTATTCGCGGACCCAGCTTTCGACCTTGTCGTTGAGCGCCTGTGCCGTTGCCGTGACATCGACGCTGCCATCAGCGCGGCGGGGTATGTCGATGGCCGGTTCGACCTCAAGCCGGTGTCTGCCGTCCGGCAAACGGATCGAGCGTGCGGGGTAAACATCGCAGTCATATTGGCGAACCAGCTTGGCCAGAAGCGGATTGGTCTGGACGTCGTGTCCGAAAAAGGACGTCTTTGTTCCCTTGTAAAATTTCTGGTCGACAAGGACTCCGACACCGCCACCACTGTCAAGGCGGCGGGCCAGCGCGAAGGCAGCACCGGCACGGGAGGGAACAAGATGGCCCATCGAGGTGCGGCGGGCAGCAAGCACCTTGTTGGCGATGTAGGGATTGTTGGGCGGGCGAAACAACACCATCACATCAAGACCGTAGGTCGCAGCGGCAATCGGCAGCAGTTCGAAATTGCCGGTGTGGGCCGTGAAGACGATGAACGGCTTGTTGGTGTCGCGCAGCTTGAGAAAGATCTCTTCGCCGCCGACTTCGATCCGTCCGGGCTCACTGGCGGCCGGATCGAAATCGAACAGCTGGTCCAGAAACACATATTCGGCGGCCAGCCGGGACATGTTGCCCCACATGTCGATGGCAATCTGCTCCCGCTCGGCTTCGCTTTTCTCCGGAAAAGCCATGGCGAGATTGGCCAGGGCCAATTTATGGCGTGGGGTCAAAGGCCCGATGCGCCGCGCCATGTAATCGACAAAGCTGACTGCCTTGTCCGCGGGAAACAAGGCAATCACCCTCAAGAGGCTGAAGATCGCCGTGGCGATCAGCCAGTCACGGACCCGCCGGAGGGCAAGGACAATGCGCGTCAGTGCCATGCGTGATTTGCTTGCCATATGTGCCGTTGGCCTCAATCCATCCGCAGGATGATCTTGCCGAACACATCGCGGCCTTCCATGCGGGCAAGCGCGGTGTCGATGTCATCGAACCCAACTTCGGTGTCGATTACCGGCTGTACCAGGTTTGCGGCCATTTTCTGCATGGCATCGGCCATGTTTTCCATCCGGCAGCCAAACGAGCCCAGCAGCTTGAGCTGCTGCTGAAACAGCATCATCAGGTTCATCTGGGTGGATACGCCGGAGGTCGAGCCGCAGGTGACCAGACGTCCGCCGCGCTTCAATGACAGCATCGATCCGGCCCAGGTGTCGGCGCCGACATGCTCGAAGACGACGTCGACGCCGCGCTTCTTGGTGAGCTTGCGGACCACGCCCTCAAAACGATCCTCGCGGTAATTGATCACGTGGTCAGCGCCGAGCGCCTTCGCCGGTTCGATCTTGGCGTCGGATCCGACCGTGGTGATGACGGTGCAACCGATCTTCTTTGCGAGCTGGATTGCGGCAGAGCCGATGCCGGAGCCGCCGGCATGGATCAGGATGGTTTCGCCCGGCTCAAGCTTGGCGTTGTCAAACAGCATGTGCTCGACGGTGCCGAAGGTGACGGGGGCCACAGCCGCGCCGATCGGGGTTACGCCGGGCGGTGCGGGAACCAGAAGCCGCGCGGGAAGATTGACCTTCTCCTGGGCAAAGCCATCGAGGTGAAAGCCGTGGACGCCGCTGACATGTTCGCACAGATTGTCACGGCCTTCGCGGCAGGGGCGGCACAGTCCGCAGGTGCGGGCGCCATAGATCGACACCAGCTGACCCGGAGCCAGCCCGGATACGCCATGGCCAATCGCGTCGATGACGCCGGAGGCTTCCGCTCCGATGACCAGCGGCATCTTGCGCTTGGCAAAGGCCATGCCGCGCCAGCCCCAGACATCGATATGATTGAGCGCGACCGCCTTGATCGAAACTGTTGCTTCGCCGATGCCCGGCGGAGGCGGAGGCGGCAGATCCACCGTCTCAAGCTTGCGATCTTCGATCAGTTGCAATGCCCGCATGAAATTTGTCCTTAGCCGCTTGGCGGGGCCGTGCCTGCCGCCAGTGTCTGTTACAGGCTTCCCTGTATGCCGAGCACCCAGACGAGCGCCATGTTTGCGCGCTCATGCGTTGAATGGATGCATGATCAGTATGGCCCCAGCGGGTTTGCCGGAGCGGGAGATGACTTAAGCGGGTTCAGCCGACATGACAAGGCATGCGTTCTGTCCGCCAAATCCAAACGAGTTGGAAAGCACGCTTGAAACCACGGCATCACGTTTGACATTGGGAACCACATCAAGCGGAATCGCGGGGTCCGGATTGTCATAGTTGATGGTGGGCGGAAGAACGCCGGTGGCGATGGTCAGCAGCGAGAACACCGCTTCCACCGCACCTGCGGCAGTCAGCGTGTGGCCGATCATCGACTTGTTCGACGATACAGGCACGTCGGGCATACGGTCGCCAAACACCGTGGACAAGGACAGGTATTCCATCTTGTCGTTCTCCGGCGTCGAGGTGCCGTGGGCGTTGATGTAGCCGATTTCATCGGCCGAAATTCCGGCATCGTCGAGAGCCGCGCGGATGGTGGCAATCGCCGGGCCGCCGCCGGGTGAAGAGCGTGTGCGGTGGAAATCGTCGGCTTTCTCGCCGCAGCCGCTGATGATGCCGAGAACCTTTGCGCCGCGGGCAACCGCTGCTTCAAGCGATTCCAGCACCAGTGTGGCAGCGCCTTCGGCGATGACGAAGCCATCGCGATCCTTTGTGAAGGGACGCGAGGCCTTTTCTGGCGGGTCGTTGTTGGTGGACAGTGCCGACAGCAGGGAAAACCGGATCAGCGCTTCGGCACTGACCGAACCATCCGTCGCCACGCTCAAGGCGCGCTCGGTACGTCCCTGACGGATTGCCTCGACACCTTGCTGGATGGCGGTGGCGCCGGATGCGCATGCGGTTGAAAGCGTGACCGGCAGGCCGCGGGTTCCGAACTGGTCGGCCAGGCGCTCGGAAATGGATCCGAACATAACCGCTTCATGGAATGCCGGGTCGGCCTTCTCGCGCAACACTGCAAGGAACTGCTCGTAGGCGTTGCCGTGCATCTGCTCCGGCCTGACCCGGTCGCCGAGTTCGAAACGGGCGCTCCACTCCGGTTCGATCGGGGGGGCGGCAAGAAACAGAGGACCGCCGAAGTCACCCGAAATTCCGGCCTGCGCGAGAGCCTCGATGGTGGTTTCGCGGGCAAATGCGAAGGAACGCTCGACGGTGTTGGGAACCGGAATGTCGATGAAATCGACGGTGCCGCAGATCCGGGTCGACAGTCCCTCGGACGGGAACCGGGTGATCGGATGGATGCCTGACTTGCCGGCGGTCAGGGCAGCCCAGTTGTCCTTGATCCCCTGGCCCAGCGAGGAGACGACGCCCATGCCGGTGACGGCGACCAATGGACGGCCAAGATGGTCTTTGTAAGCGGCTTTGCTCATGACATCCTCGTTAGGCGGGCGATGCCTTCACCGCGGGCATGACCGATGCTGGTCACGATTGCCGTGTTGGCGGCGGTTGATGCGACGGTGTCTTCGCCGGCTGCAAAGGGACTTATCGGTGTGTCGTCGTCGAGGGTCAGGCAGGCAAGTGCGAGACCGGTGGGGAACTGTGCTTCCAGGGAGTGGCCGAACAGAGCCCCGATGGTGCGCAGCGGTGTGGCCGGGAACCGGGTCTGCAAGAACGCCTTTTCGCGGGCGCTGAGGTCCGGGAACCCGGTTGCGCCGGAAAAAACCACGGTGTCCGCGCCGCCAGCGGATGCACCGGTGTCATCGGCGAGACGGGAAAGACGCTGTTCCATGCGGCCGTTGTCGCGAGACCCACGATCGCCGAGCACGGCGTCGAGGCGGGCGTAGATATGAGCGCCACGCGCCTTCGCGTGCTCAAGCGATTCGAGAACCAGAAAGGTACCCGAGGTTCCGAGATTCATGCCGTTTGCGGTGCCGTCGCTGTTCCAGAACGGCGCTTGCGGGTCCTTGTTCAGACCATGGACCGCTTCCAGCAACATCATCATGTCGAGGCGTTCGGAGATGAAGGCCCCGCCGACGAGGCAATGGGTCGATTGTCCGGCGGCGATGCGGGCGTAGGCCGTTTCGATGGCGGAAATGCCGGCACCTTCCTCGCCCATCAGGGTGCGCGATGATCCGGTGACCTTGTGAACAATGGAAATATTGCCGGCAAGCAGGTTGGACAATTGCGCGAGAAACAGGGTGGGGCGCAATTCGGTGGTCAATTTCTCGATGAGCAATTGTTCCCGGTCATTGCGCTTGCGGCTTTCCTCGATGATCAGGGTGTCGACGGCAATATCGCGTTCGCCGCCGCCGGCGGCAACGATCATGTCCATCGACGCGCAAGCCTCAAGGTCTTCCTTGAAACCGGCGTCATCCAGCGCGAGGCCGGCTGCGTAGACGCCCAGCCGCTGCCAGTTTTCCATCTGGCGCTGATCGCCACGGCGTGGAATCTGTGCTGACCAATCGATCTCGGGCAGGGGATAGACCGTGTAAGGCGCAAAGCGTTCACTGTCGGTCACCCTGGCGGGCGCGGTGCCCGACATCAACTGATCGCGATGGGCCTGGCGCCCGACCCCGAGCGCGGTGACCAGGCCGATGCCGGTTACTACCACTTGATGGCGCGTATCTGTCATTGCCGATCTCCTGCGACTTTCGCCATGGCGGCCAACAGCCCGACTTCCTCAGCCCTGTTTCGAACGATTCCGGCAAGCGGAACCTGATCGAAGGGAACGGTCTTGAGTTTGAGCTGGCAATCAGCCACTTTTTTGCCGTCGCTTGATATTCTTGCCTTGGTGACTGCGTAGCCCGAGCCTTCATGCTCAAGAACAGCGGTAACCTGCAAGGGTGTTCCGGGCTTGACGAAATCGCGCATCTTGGCGCCATCAACCGACATCAGAAACGGCATTGCCGCAAACCCGGATTTTGCCAGAATCAGAAATCCGCTGGCTTGCGCCATGGTCTCTATCAGCAATACGCCGGGAACCAGCGGCATGCCTGGAAAGTGGCCCTCGAAAACGGGGCTGGCATCAGGGACAACCGAGCTTGCGACGAGCGTATCCTTATCAAGATCAAGCGTCTCGATCCGGTCGATCATCTGAAAATATTCAAGCTGCATGGTTTGTCCCACCGCGCCGGGCGTCAGCCCTTGGCGGCTCTGAGCTCGTCAATCTTGGCGCAGAGGTTGCCAAGCACGAAGTATTCTTCGGTCGAAGCCTTGCCGTCGTTGACTTCCTGAGTCCACTGCTCGAGCGGAATCTTGATGCCGAATTCCTTGTCGACCGCAAAAACAATGTCGAGGAAATCGAGGCTGTCGATGCCCAGGTCGTCGATGGTGTGGCTCTCGGTGGTGATGGATTCGCGGTCAATCTCGCTGGTCTCAGCGATGATGTCTGCGACCTTGTCAAATGTTGCGGTCACGCTCATTTCCTCATTCGATAATAGTTTGGCCGAAGCTATAGAAAAATCCGGCGCAAAAGCCAATGGCTTCTTTGGCCAGTGATTTTCGGAAATCCCGGCTCAACCTACCAAATGAAATCGGGTCTGTCAGACCGCAAGCGAGTGACGTGCCACGCCTGTCCCCAGATAGCCGTCGAATGCCGACGCCACTGAGCGGACGAACGGTCTGCCCTTCGCGGTGACCTGGAACAGCCCGCCGGTGAATTCGATCATGCCGTCGGTGTCACACCCGGCCAGATACTCGGCTTCATCCAGCACGCTTTCCGCTTCGCCGCCGAATTCCTGCCTTATGGTGGCAAAAGAGAAGGCGAAATCGCACATCAGCAGCTCGATAATACGGGCGCGGATCCGGTCTTCCGTCGACAGTTCGAAGCCGCGCACCACCGGAAGCTGGCCGAGATTGACCTGCCGCTGGTACTCACCGGTCGATGGCTGGTTCTGGATGTAGCCCTGCGGCAACTGCCCGATGGAAGATGCACCCAGGCCGATCAGCGCATCGGCGGTGTCGCTTGTGTAGCCCTGGAAATTGCGGCGCATCGCACCGGATGCGGCAGCGACCGCCAGGCTGTCGGCGGGCAATGCGAAATGATCAATGCCAATTGCCGTATAGCCTGCCGATGTGAGCGTCGAGGCGGCGCGATTCATCTGTGCGAATCGCTCCGTCAGATCCGGCAGCACCGATTCATCGATCATTTTCTGGTGGGTTTTCATCCACGGAACATGGGCGTAGCCGAACAGAGCGATTCGGTCCGGCTGCAGCGAGAGAACCTGCTTGATGGTGTGATCGACGGATTGGCGGGTCTGGTGGGGCAGGCCGTAGAGAACATCGCAATTGACCGACCTGACGCCACGGGCGCGGACCTGTTCGACAACATCGCGGGTTTGTTCGAATGTCTGCTCGCGGTTGATTGCCTTCTGGACTTCCTCGTCGAAATCCTGAACCCCGATCGAGGCGCGGGTCATGCCTATTTCGGCAAGCGCGTCGTATTTTTCAGCGGTCAGGTCGTTTGGGTCCATTTCAACGCTGATCTCGGCATCGGGATCGAAATTGAACCTGCTGCGAAGAGCCCGATTGAGCGCGACCATGTCATCGGGGTGCAACATGGTGGGCGAGCCACCTCCCAGATGAAGCGCGGTGACCTTGCAGCCCGGATCGATCAGGCCGGAAACCGTTTCCATCTCGTTTTCCAACGCTGCCAGATAGGTCTTCAACGGTTCGTATTTCAGCGTCTGCTTGGTGTTGCAGCCGCAGAACCAGCAAAGCCGGTCACACCACGGTATATGAATGTACAAAGACAGGGTTTGTCCCGGTGCCAGTTGGCCCAGCCAGCGGGCATAGGTTTCACCGTCGATGCCCGAATGGAAATGCGGCGCTGTCGGATAGCTGGTGTAGCGCGGTGCAGGGCCACCGTGCTTTTGAACGAACTCTTTTTGCATGTGTCAGTCTCTCGATATTGAGGCTGTACAATGACCGTTGCCAGCGGTGCTGCCTTGACTTTGATCAAACCCGCTGTTCTTTGTGTTCAAACTCATGCGCGTTGCGAGGTGCTTGTTGCAGGGTACGCATCGCCTGACGGGCGGTGGTATGTGGCGCCATGGGGCTGGCCCGATGGGAATGAGAGATTGACGGACGCGCACCGCAAAGACATCCATAACTCCAATGTTCCGGTGCTTTGCCAGGCCTGCGAGGCGCGTCACAGGGGCGTATGCGGGGCATTGTCGACCGACCAGCTTATCGCCCTGAACAAGCAGTCGACCCGCAAGAGGGTTGATCCCGGGGTCGAGCTGATCGGCGAGAGCCATGAAGCGGGCAGTTATTCCAACATCATATCCGGCGTGGTCAAACTGACCAAGATGATGGCCGATGGCCGTCAGCAGATCGTCGGGTTGCAATTCGCGCCGGATTTTCTCGGCCGCCCGTTCCGGCCCGACGGCGGGATCACCGCGGATGCGGCGACGGATGTCAATGTCTGCAGTTTCCCCAAGTCCATGCTTGACCGGATGATCAAGGACACCCCGGAGCTCAAGCATAAATTGCTGGAGCAGACGCTGAAGGAGCTGGATGAGGCGCGCGACTGGATGCTGACGCTGGGCCGCAAGACAGCTTCAGAGAAAGTGGCTAGTTTCCTGTATCTGATTGCCACGCACATCAATCCGGAGCTTGATGCTGATTCAGTCAGTTTCGAACTGCCGTTGACACGATCGGATATCGCCGACTTCCTTGGCCTGACGATCGAAACGGTAAGCCGGCAGATGACCAGGTTGCGTAAGGAAGGAATCATCGTGATTCGCAACAATCGCCATGTTGACGTGCCTGACCTGGTCAGATTGGCGGAACAGGCGTCGCAATAAGCACAACGTGCTCGCAGTGAATCGATAGTGGGGACCTGCACAACCGACTGCGCGGGTTTCTTCGGGTGTGGTCGAAATTGACACAGGGTGGTCGTCAACTGCCCGGCCTGGGCTGGATCATGGCTGTCAGGCGGCCCTCAATCTGAGGGTGTGGTTGATGATAATTCAATTATTGTAATATGTTATCTTCAATGTTGCCGGTTGCTCCGAGCGTAGGTGTTCTGACCATTTCCCGCGTCAGTGCTTCCCGCAGGCTGTTTCGCATACGTATCATGCGGTTCTAATGCAATTGATTAGGTGTCTACCGGCTTGCCCACACACTTAAATTGTTATTAAACAGAAACCGCTAAAATGATCCGGGGAAGATTCTGCGAGGGCTGAATGCTGTCTGCTCTTATCCAAACGTTTGACCAGCTCGGTATTGAGTTGGTTCTTGCTGTCCGCAGCGGAGACGAGGTTGAGATCAATCGTATTGATGCGCAACTTCAACCTTTGACCACCCGTATCTTCGATTATCAGGCCCGTGACCACAGTGAAATTATGGCGCAGATCGGTTTTTTCAACCGGCTTGCCACGAGGAATTGTGAAGATGATGGCAGTGTGCGGCGTTATACGGCCATGATGTCGGATCTGTTTGTCCGCTACCTGGAGCCGAAGGGCGGTCGGAAGCCTGTTCCTTCGGACCATGCGCAAACTTCTTTGCCCGATGGCTATGATCCGACGTTGCACGAACTTGTTCTGGATTCGCTCCCGGAGCGGGTGGCGGTGATCGGGCGGGATTACCGCTATATCTACTGCAATCAGCGCAATGCCGAATTTCACAACAAGCGGCCATCCGAATTCATCGGGAAACACCTGCTCGACCTGATCGATCACAAACGGTTTGAGAGCCGGGCGAAGCCGCGTATCGACCAGTGCTTTGGTGGTGCAAATGTGTCCTACACCTATGAGGTTCCTGATGCCCATGGGCGATTGTTCGAGGTCAATTGCCGGATGACGCCGATGAAGGGCCCGGACAATGACATTGCCGGGGCTGTGCTTGTCTTGAACATGCAGCCGATGTTTGCCCGTATGGCGTAACGCCACGGGGCGCTTTTGTCCGAATATCATTCCCGCGATTGTCGTGGCGCCGGGCTTGGTCCGGGAAATCGCCGCGGCAGGTCGAGAGGCTTTCCAGCATCCCGGCCTGAGCGGCAGCCCTTTGCCAAGCGGCGCTTTCCTGTTTTTGCTTACTTACGTTTACGTGAACGTCAGTTTTTGTTAGGGATCAGGATAATTCCTGTCGCATCCCTGCTCGACTTCGTGTGCGTCATTTGCCAAACAGGATGGAACGGCCGCAAGGTCAGCTGGTGTTTCTGGAGGGCGGAGGACTTGCCCGGGCTCCAGGTCGGCACCAAAGCCCGATGATGGATTGATTCGATGCGCCTGCCTCGCTAAGGCATCGCCGGATCAAAGAGGTGAGGACGTCCGATGACTGATGTGAATGAGCTTCCCGAGCGCGAAAGCATGGAATTTGATGTGGTGATCGTGGGAGCGGGGCCGGCCGGCTTGTCAGCGGCGATCCGGCTCAAGCAAGTCAATCCAGACCTCACGGTTGTCGTCCTGGAAAAGGGTGGCGAAGTCGGGGCGCACATTCTCTCGGGCGCCGTGGTTGATCCGGTCGGTATCGACAAGCTCATTCCCGACTGGCGCGATGATCCTGACCATCCGTTCAAGACGCCGGTCAACGCGGATCATTTCCTGGTGCTCGGACCTGCCGGTTCTGTCAGGCTGCCGAATTTCCTGATGCCGCCGCTGATGAACAATCACGGCAACTATATTGTCTCGCTCGGCAATGTCTGCCGCTGGCTTGGCGCGCGCGCCGAGGCGCTCGGCGTGGAAATCTATCCGGGCTTTGCCGCAGCAGAAGTCCTGACCGACGACAATGGCGCGGTCATCGGGGTCGCCACGGGCGACATGGGGATCGAGCGCAATGGCGAGCCGGGTCCGAATTACGCCCGCGGCATGGCGCTTCTGGGCAAGTATGTGCTGATCGGCGAGGGGGTCCGCGGATCGCTGGCCAAGCAGCTGATCTCGCGCTTCAAGCTCGATGAAGGCCGCGAGCCGCAGAAATACGGCATCGGCCTGAAGGAGCTGTGGCAGGTCAAGCCCGAGCATCACAAGCCGGGCCTGGTACAGCACTCGTTCGGCTGGCCGCTCGACCTCAAGACCGGCGGCGGATCGTTCCTCTACCATCTTGAAGACAACCAGGTGGCGGTCGGTTTCGTGGTTCACCTCAACTACAAGAACCCGTGGCTGTCGCCGTTCGAGGAATTCCAGCGGTTCAAGACGCATGCGTCGATCGCGCCGGTTTTCGAAGGTGCCAAGCGGCTGGGCTACGGCGCACGCGCCATTTCCGAAGGCGGCTGGCAGTCGGTACCGAAACTGGCCTTCCCCGGCGGTGCGCTGATCGGCTGCTCGGCCGGTTTCGTCAACGTCGCCCGGATCAAGGGATCTCACAACGCCGTGCTGTCGGGCATGATGGCGGCCGAGCATGCGGCGGAAGCCATTGCGAGCGGCCGGGCGCAGGATACGCTGGACGGCTATGATGCCGCCTGGCGCACCTCGGAGATCGGCAAGGATCTGAAGAAGGTCCGCAACGTCAAGCCGTTGTGGTCGAAACTCGGCACCATCGGCGGCGTCGCCCTGGGCGGGCTCGACATGTGGCTCAACACCCTGTTCGGCGTCTCGCCGTTTGGCACGATGAAGCACGGCAAGGCGGATTACGCAGCGCTTGAACCGGCGGCGAAGCACAAGAAGATCGACTATCCCAAGCCTGACGGCGTGCTGACCTTCGACCGGTTGTCCTCGGTGTTCTTGTCGAACACCAACCACGAGGAAGAGCAGCCGGTGCATCTGCAGCTCAAGGACCCGGTTCTGCAGAAAACCTCGGAACTGGAAGTCTATGGCGGGCCGTCCAACCGGTATTGCCCGGCCGGCGTTTACGAGTGGGTGGAAACCAATGGGACGCCAACCTTCGTGATCAACGCGCAGAACTGCGTGCACTGCAAGACCTGCGACATCAAGGATCCGAACCAGAACATCAACTGGGTGCCACCACAGGGTGGCGAGGGGCCGGTCTATACCAGCATGTAAGGTTGGCTTGCGCGCCAACGCTCTTGCTGCCGTATTCAGGAAAAAGGCGGGGCCGTTTGGTCCCGCCTTTTTTGATTTTGTTATTGAAACGCCGTCTCGAAGAAGCTTCTGAGCTTGCGTGAATGCAGCCGTTCAGGCGGCATTGCGGCGAGTTTCTGCATCGCCAGCAGTCCGATCTGCAGGTGCTGGTTGACTTGCGTCTTGTAGAAGGCCGAGGCCATGCCGGGAAGCTTGAGCTCGCCGTGCAGTGGCTTGTCCGAAACGCAGAGCAGGGTGCCGTAGGGGACGCGGAAGCGGAAGCCGTTGGCGGCAATGGTGGCCGATTCCATGTCGAGCGCGATGGCGCGGGACTGAGACAGCCGCTGCACCGGGCCGCGCTGGTCGCGCAGTTCCCAGTTGCGGTTGTCGATGGTGGCGACGGTGCCAGTGCGCATGATGCGCTTGAGGTCGTAACCCTCCAGCCCGGTGACTTCGGCGACAGCGTCCTGAACCGCGACCTGAACCTCGGCCAGTGCAGGGATCGGCACCCAGGCCGGCAGGTCGTCATCGAGCACGTGATCCTCACGCACATAGGCGTGGGCCAACACGTAATCGCCCAGCGCCTGGCTGTTGCGCAGCCCGGCGCAGTGTCCCAGCATCAGCCAGGCATGCGGGCGCAGCACCGCGATATGGTCGGTGATGGTCTTGGCGTTGGACGGGCCGACGCCGATATTGACCATGGTAATGCCGCCATGATCCTTGCGCTTGAGATGGTAGGCGGGCATCTGCGGCAGCCGTGGCGGGGCGACGCCCTCGGTGGGGCTGCCATGTCCGGACGGGGTGATCAGGTTGCCCGGCTCGACGAAGAATTCGTAGTCGCTGTTGCCTTCCGACATCAGCGAACGGGCGTGGGCGCAGAACTCGTCGATGTAGAACTGGTAATTGGTGAACAGCACGAAATTCTGGAAATGATCCGGTGCGGTGGCGGTGTAGTGCGACAGTCGCGCCAGCGAATAATCGATGCGTTGCGCCTTGAAGGGCGCCAGCGGCAGCAATTCTCCGGGGCCGGGTTCGTAAAGCCCGTTGACGATCTCATCGTCGGTGGTGGCGAGATCGGGCGTGTCGAACAGATCGCGCAGCGGCATGTCGAGTTTTTCAGCCACGGATGCCTCGACATAGGCGCCTTCGCCAAAGGCGAAATGCAGCGGGATCGGAGTATCGGATTCTGAAATCGTCAACGGTGTGCCGTGATTGCGCAACAGCAGCTCAAACTGCGTCGTCAGGTAGCTGCGAAACAGCGATGGGCGGGTGATGGTGGTGGCGTAGCGGCCCGGAGAGACGACATGGCCGTAGGACAGCCGGGAATCGACCATGCCGAAGGATGTCGTCTCGAAGCTTATCTGGGGATAGAAGGCACGATAGCGGCCTGTTGGCTTTTCCGTCGCAAGGCCTTGAAAGGCCTCGCATAAAAACCGGGTGTTGCGTTCATAGATGGCTTCGAGCGCTGCCACCGCGCTGGCCGCATCGGAGAATTCCTGCGGTTCGATCGGGGTGGGCGAGGTGAAGCCGTTGGCTGTGTGGGAAGAGATTCGTTGGTCCATGCATCGTTATATACGAGATTATCTGACAAGGAAAAGACAGCGCGCGCCGAAAGGACTTTCAACAAAATGTGCGGATGTTCTTGACTGTGCTTGCGGGGTTTGTCCGGCAGCCAAGACGTTTCCGGTGCTTCCTTTCATCCCTTGCGCTGCAGGCTGACATACAGGACGAAACCGGCGCCGGACATGCCGGGCCCCTTGTCGCCTGCGTTGGCGTAGGCAAACGCGCCGACCGGACCGACAAAGAATGCGGTAAACGCTGCAATGCGCAAGCAGGTGGCAATCGAGCGGCGGGTCTTGATACTCATCGGTGCAGTCCTTGAAGCCGGGTTTCAGCGAGAAACCGTGCAATTGAGGTCGGGATGGAAAACGCAGGCGTCGATTGCTCCGTTGCGCCAGCCGTGCTGACTGCGCCCGGAATTGGCGACGGCAGCGGCCATCAGCAGTGCGAAGATCACGAAGACCAGGCAGATGATGGTGAAGCGTCGTGCAAGCGTGCTCATGCTTTGTGTTCCCTTGTTGTGAGGAAACATTCGCATGTGCCGGCTGAACGGTGCCTGAGACACCCGTTCATCTGGCGTTCAAACTGATTAACGGCTGATGGGCCGGGTGCCAGGGATGCGCGACGGATGTCTCGTCGGGCTCGATATCCCGGAGCGCCGGGATGGGCTGTTTACCAATCGCTCATCCTAATGGGCGAAAGGGCCGCTGGTGGGGCGTGGTTTATCTCAATTTAACGCCACACCTCTACATTTGGCATCGCTAATTCAAAGGGCGCGAAATATGCGATGGCCTAAAGACGATGCCATACACGGTCAGCCACATCGACCGTCACTAAGCCGATTGCTACGTTTCGATAGCGATACCGAAGCACGCTATGAATCCGAACATGGCGGCGAACGGGCGGCTCATTTGCGCCACACGATCATCTTCGGCGTTCTGCTCTATCTGCTCCACGACGTATCCACATTCCTGCTTCTGCCGGACGACTATCGCGTCATCATTCTCGTGACTGCGTTGGTCATCGTGCCCTGCTCGTTTGCGACGGCCTATATTGTCGTCAAAGTTTCGTCCGAGGTCAGGGAGATCATGGTCCTTGGCGCCATTCTTACGGCCACGGCATTGCCGTTGTATATGCTGTGTTTTTCCAATGCGCCGCACAGCAGCCATATGAATGTTGAAGTTATCCTGTGCATTGTTTTCGCCAACATGCTGATGGCGCTACGGTTCCGATATGCCCTGATCTACACGTCAACGGTATTTTTGCTGGCGATTTCGGCGGTCCTGATAAAAGAGGGAATCGATCCGGTACTGAGATTTGCGCTTTGCATGCAATTTGCCAGTGCCTGCATTCTGACGATCTATTCGAATTATCTGTTCGAGCGCCGGCGCTGCAAGGACTACTGCACCTCACTGGGCGCCATGCTGCGGGCCGAAACCGCGGAGAGCTCGGAGAAGCAGTTCCAGGAAATGTCGAAAACGGATGCGCTTACCGGGCTTCCCAACCGCCGCTTCCTCGACGAGCGGCTTGGCGAGTGGTTTTCCGACACGCGGTCCGCTGTCGTGATGATGGTCGACATTGACCATTTCAAGCTGTTCAACGACACGCTTGGTCATCCGGCGGGGGATGAGTGCCTGAAGTCCATCGCGGATGCCTTCAGGAGTGCCTTTTCGGAACCGCACCTGTTTTGCGCGCGGTTTGGCGGCGAAGAGTTCACCCTGGTGGTCAGGGATGCCGACGAATTGCAGGCCAGTCGTCTCGCCAACGTTGTGGTCAGGTCCATCGAAGCGTTGGGGATCGCGCATCCCGGCCGTGACGATGGCGTTGACGTAGTGTCTGTCAGCGTCGGCGTTGCCATGAAACGGCGGGATCAAACGATCTCGCAGCAGGCCGTCCTGTCACAGGCTGATGAAGCGCTTTACCAGGCTAAACGCCGGGGCCGGAACCGTTATGTTATCAGCACTCAAGCGACCGATGCCGGGCATGCAGCGGATTCCGCTTCCCCTGTGCGCAAATTGCTGCAGAGGTGAGGGACACTTGGCAATGGCTGCGATGGCAACCGCCAGTCCCGAAACACGCTAAAGTGAGGGGCGTCCCTGCCTGACGGGGATTGCCAAATGCGGCTGCTCATTCCACACCTTGCCTGATGGCAATTGAAGGAGCGGCCGATGATCACCCAGACCAAACCAATCGAACTCTACTACTGGCCGACACCCAATGGCTGGAAGATCACCGTCATGCTCGAGGAGCTGGGGGTGCCTTACGAGGTCAAGTACGTCAACATCGGCCGCGGCGAGCAGTTCGAGCCGTCATTTCTGGAAATCGCACCCAACAACCGGATGCCTGCGATCATCGATCCCGAAGGCCCGGGAGGGGAGCCGATCTCGGTGTTCGAATCGGGCGCGATCCTGCAATATCTCGGCCGCAAGTTCGGCAGGTTCTACCCGAGCGAGGAAAGAGCCCGTACGGACGTCGACCAATGGCTGTTCTGGCAGATGGGCGGGTTGGGCCCGATGGCAGGCCAGGCGCATCATTTCAGGCAATATGCGCCCGAGAAGGTTCCCTACGCGATCGAGCGCTACACCAACGAGGTCAACCGGCTCTATGGCGTGATGGACCGGCGGCTGGCCGACCGCGAGTTTCTCGCCGGCGAGTATTCGATCGCCGACATGGCGTGCATCGGTTGGGTCAAACCCTACAAGAACCAGGGCCAGGATCTCGATGATTTTCCCAACCTCAAACGCTGGTTCGAGACCATGCTGGCCCGTCCGGCGGTGAGCACGGGCTGCGCTGTCGGGCTGGAGTACAGAAAGAACCTGGCCGAGGACAAGGACGCACAGAAGGTGCTGTTCGGGCAAAAGGCACGGTAATCAGGCCGAGAGATAAAAAAAGACCCGCGCCGGACTGTCCGCGCGGGTCTCATGCATTTCAGCCGGAGTGGGGCTTAAAGCTTGGTCCAGTTCTGCGACCGGCACAGAATTCCCAACACGCAGCCTTTCATCTTCATGCTGCCGCCGGAGATGGAGGCGGAGCCTGAATAGGTCTTGTTGTTGGCGGGGTCGGTGATTTCACCGGAATAACCGCCGCCATCAGTTTTCAGCTTGCCGATCCGTTTGCCGGCATGCTTGCCGGTTTTCAATTGGATGCAATAGGAACCGCCGCAGGTTGCGATCGCCGCGGTTTCGCCGCTCTGCGTTTTCCAGTTGCCTTCGATCGGGTCTGCGAGTGCAGGAGCGGTCATGGCGGCAACAAGCGCGCCAGCTACAATCAGTTTGCGGATCATGGTGTTCCTCCAAGGATAAACGCGCTTCCTCAAGCGCGTTTCTTACTTAACTTGGGTCTACGTAAAGGTAAACCGGGATTTGTGGTGCCGGGAGCGGTTTTTGATCGTCGTAAAACCAGGATTTCGGCCCGAATTATTTCCGACCCGATCAGATTTTCAGAAAATGCGATGCATCCTTGGTTAGCGGTTCGTAACTTTTTCAACGCGGCAGATAATGCCGGATTTTACCACTCTGGCCGGAATGCAACGGCTTCGATGTTTAACAAAATCGCAAATTTACCAAGCATTTGGACTTTGTTCGCTTCCAGTTAAGCATGCAATTTAACGCGCTTTTTAATCGATAACGGCACACTCCAATCCAACAAGACAGCGCCGGGCCAAACCGGACAAACGCATGAAACAGACGGCTCTTGGGAGCTGACAGGGACAACGAAACAAACGTATTTACGGGGACTGAAAAAATGGCACGTTATGAAATTCACGATCACGATCAGGCAATCATCGGCGGCGAAGCCAAGGCCGACGTCTTCTGCGAAATGGGTCTGATGTATGCGACCGGGCGCGAATGCGAAGTCGATTATGTCGCTGCCCACAAGTGGCTCAACATTGCCGCCATCAAGGGCTCGGACCGCGCTGCCACGCTGCGCGCCGAACTGGCCGAAAGCATGAGCAAGGCCGATCTTGCAAGCGCCCTGCGCGCTGCCCGCGAATGGATGACCATGCATTGATCTGGGCAATGATCCGGCCATCGCGCCGGCCAGGCCTTTGCAGGACAGGTTGCCCGTCGGGGCAACTGCAGATCATCATACGAACAGGTTTACCTCGAGGGGAACGAGGCGGGGGCAGAACTCCGGATCAAACGGAGAGGCTTTCCAATAGGCCGCGATTGACCAGAAATGGTCAGCCGCGGTCTTTCTCTTGAAGTTCTGGCGCCCGGTCAGCCGATGTCTGGCATCAGCTCGGCAAGGGTGTGCTCGAAAATATCCAGTTCCGCCTCCGGCCCCGTCGAAATGCGAATGCAGCGGTTGAGCGGGGCTACGCCCGGCATGCGGATGAACACGCCACGGCTGACCAGGCCGTCGAGGATCGCCTTGGCGTAAGCGGCATCCCGGCCGCAATCCAGGGTGACGAAATTGGTGGCAGACGGGATCGGCTTGAACCCGTGGGTTCGCGCGATTGCCGCAATCCGGTCGCGCGAGGTTGCGACCTGATCAACAATATGAGTGAGCCATGCCTGGTCTTTCAGTGCCGCGAGCGCTGCTGCCTGGCCCAGGCGGTTGACGCCGAAATGATTCCTGACCCGGTGAAACCGTGACACGGTCTCCTCGACGCCGAAGACGTATCCGACGCGCTGGCCGGCAAGGCCGTAGGCTTTCGAGAAGGTGCGGAACCTCAGCACGTTGGGCATGTCAGCCAGTGCTTCGATAGCAGGCAGCGCCAAAGCGGGCGCGGTCTCGCCGTAGGCTTCGTCGAGCACCAGCATGGTGGTTTCGGGCAGTGCCCTGGCGAAGGCCACCAGGGCTTCGGCGGAATGCCAGGTGCCCATCGGGTTGTCGGGATTGGACAGATAGACCAGCGGTGCATCTTCCCGGCGGACGGCTTCGAGCAGCGCGTCGAGGTCCTCGTGATCATCGCGGTAGGGGACGGTGACCAGTTTTCCGCCGAAACCGGCGACATGGAAATTGAAAGTCGGATAGGCGCCGAGCGAGGTGACGACCGGGGTTCCCGGCTCGACGATCAGCCGCACGATCAGTCCCAGAAGCCCGTCAATGCCTTCGCCGACCACCACCCTTTCCGGCGCCAGACCGAGATGGGCGCCAAGCGCCACCCGCAGGTCATGGTTTTCCGGATCGGCATAGCGCCAGCACAAGCCGGCTTCGCGCGCAATGGTTTCGATCACCGACGGCGCCGGGCCGAAGCCGTTCTCGTTGGCGCCAAGCCGGGCGGCGAATTCGGCGCCACGGGCCCGCTCCTGGGTTTCCGGTCCGACAAACGGCACCGTTGGCGGCAGGGATTCGGCAAGGGCGGTGAAACGGGGGAATGCGGGCATGGCGGTATCCGTCCTGTATGAATGGGCACCCAAGCCCTAGCGGCAACACCGCCGCGCATCAAGCAGGGAGAGGGGCTGCCCGACGCCGCGGCGGCTTTCACAGCCGGGGAGACGCGCAACCCGGTTCACAGCCAAGGGGGATGATTGTCTATCGACAGCGCCCAGATTGCATGGGATCATCGGCCATTACATCCACAAAGGACATTGCCATGACTGCTTATTCCCGTCGAAATGTCGTGAAATCGGTTCTCGCAGGCCTGGCGGCGCTGCCCGTGCTGGCGATCGGAACCCGGCGCGCCTTTGCGGCGACCCATCAGGTGGACATATCGGGGTTTGCCTTCAGCCCCGCTGACCTGCAAGTCGCCGTGGGTGACACTGTGGTTTTCACCAACAAGGATGGCGCGCCGCACACCGCGACCGGTGATGCATTCGACACCGGCACGATCAAGAAGAACGAGACGGCCACGGTAACGATCGCAGCGGCTGGGGCGCATGCCTACAAGTGCAGGTTCCATTCCGGCATGAAGGGCACGATCACAGCGGCCTGATGCCTGCTGGACAAGACAGCGGTGAACCGCGGCAGCCTTGCCGGGGTGATGTGCTCCGCTGTCCCGGAGAAGGGTGCCGGGTCAAGCCCGGCGAAGCCGAAGGACAAGGCTTCGTCGGATTTCACTTCCAGACTTCCGTGCCTTGGGGTGTAGTCCTTCGCAGATTCAAGCTCATCGCTTTCCGATTTCGCCAACAGACGTTATGACGAAAGCCCTTTCCAAGTGCCGAGTCTCCCACCGATGCCTCCCTTCGCAGAAACCATCCTCGTCGTCTTCACCTTGATTGCCATCGGTTATGGCGCTGCGGCGTTTCGGGTGCTCAAGCCGGAGACCGGGGACGGGCTTTCGGATTTCGTTTTCACCATCGCGGTGCCGCTGTTGCTGTTTCGCACCATTGCCACGGCAAGTTTCGATCATGGCGCGCCATGGGCGTTGTGGGTGACCTATTTCACCGCGGTGCTGGTGACCTGGACATCGGCGCATCTGGTCATCCGGTCGGGATTTGGCCGCGATGCGCGCTCGGGCGTGGTGGCCGGGGTGACGGCGGGGTTTTCCAATCTGGTGCTGCTCGGCATTCCGTTCATGTCCGGGCTTTACGGCGAGGCGGGGCTGGCTGTGCTGTCGCAGATCGTCTCGATCCACCTGCCGATCATGATGGCCGCGTCGATCATCCTGTTCGAATGGGCGCTCAAACGCGATGGCGCCACGACGGGGTCCAAGTCGGTGGTTGCGCTGGTCAGCGGCTTTGTGCGCCAGCTGATCGCCAACCCGCTGATCATCGGCATTTTCGGCGGACTTCTGGTCCGGCTTTCAGGCCTGGACATCCCGGTAGTCGCCGACAGGGTGATTGCCAGCCTTGCGAGTGTTGCCGGACCGCTGGCGCTGTTTGCCATGGGAGTATCGCTGCGCGGCTACGGTATTCGCGGGCAGGTACCGCAGGCGCTGTCGCTGGTTTCGCTGAAGCTGTTGCTGATGCCGGCGGTGGCGCTCGCGATGGCGCTTGTTCTGGGCCTGCCCGAGTTCCAGGCCAAGGTGGTGGTTGCTGCCGCATCGCTGCCGGCAGGGGTCAATTCCTGGCTGATTGCTAACCGCCTGGGAACCGGGCAGCGGCTTGCGTCGACCTCGATGACGCTTGGCACCGCGCTGGCCGCCATCTCGACCGGAGTCTGGCTGGCGGTCGTGGACGTGGTGTTTTAACTCTCCCCTAATTTAGTGCGCTGTGCATTGTTTTGCTTTCGTTTGTTTTCTTTTGACATTCGCTCAGGTTTCGAATTAGAAAAAGTGACGATTTGTGCGTGACTGGAGAGACCAATGGCGCAGGACAGGCTCTATGACGTTTTCGTCATTGGCGGCGGCATCAATGGATGCGGCATTGCCCGTGACGCGATCGGTCGTGGGTATTCGGTTTTCCTGGCGGAGATGAACGATCTGGCCTCGGGGACATCGTCGTGGTCGTCCAAGCTCATTCATGGCGGGTTTCGCTATCTCGAATATTACGAGTTCCGGCTGGTGCGGGAAGCGCTGAGCGAGCGGGAAGTGCTGCTGTCGAATGCACCGCATATCATCTGGCCGCTCAGGTTTGTTCTGCCTCATCACAAGGAGATGCGGCCGGCCTGGCTGCTCAGGCTTGGCCTGTTCCTGTATGACCACATCGGCACACGGAAACTGCTGCCGGGTACAAAGACCGTCGATCTCAAGACGTCTTCAGTCGGCAAGCCTCTCAAGCCACTGTTTTCGAAAGGCTTCGAGTATTCCGACTGCTGGGTCAATGATGCCCGGCTGGTGGTGCTCAACGCCCGCGATGCGGCTGACCGCGGGGCCGAGATCCGGACCCGCACGAAAGTGGTTGCGGCAGAGCGCAAGGACGGTGTCTGGGAGATTACCGTTGAGGACCGGGCGACCGGCGATCGCGAAACGGTGAAAGCGCGGCTGATCGTCAATGCCGGCGGCCCCTGGGTCGACCGGATCCTGTCAGGCGTGGTGGGCCGCAATGACGCGCACAATGTCCGGCTGGTGCAGGGCAGCCACATCGTGGTGCCGAAGCTGCATGATCACGACCGGGCCTATATCTTTCAGAATGGCGACGGCCGGATCATCTTCGCGCTTCCCTACGAGGAAGACTTCACCCTGATCGGGACCACCGACCAGGATTATTCCGGCGATCCGAAAGACGTGGCGATCACCGACGCCGAGATCGATTATCTGTGCGCTGCGGCAAGCGAATATTTCGCCAGGCCGGTCGAGCGGTCATCCATCGTCTGGACCTATTCGGGCGTGCGTCCGCTTTATGATGACGGCGCGTCTGCGGCGCAGGAAGCCACCCGCGATTATGTGCTCAAGCCGGATCCGGCCGATGGCGCGCCGCTGATCAATATCTTCGGCGGCAAGATCACCACTTATCGCAGATTGGCGGAATCGATGCTGGAGCTGATCGAGGCCCGGCTTGGCAAGAAGGCGGCGCCCTGGACGCACAGGGCGGCGCTGCCGGGCGGGGATTTTCCGGCCGACGGGTTTGATGCCAAAGTGACCAGGTTGCGCGGGGACTATCCGTTCCTCGATCCCAATCAGGCCCGGCGTTATGTCCGCCAATACGGCACGCGGGCCTGGCGTCTGCTGGGCGACGCTGTGGCGCGCGGGGATCTGGGCCAGCATTTCGGTTACGGTCTTTATGCGCTGGAAGTGGATTACCTGATGGCGCAGGAATGGGCGATGGAGGCGGCCGACGTGATCTGGCGGCGAACCAAGCGCGGGCTTCGTCTCGACGAGGATCAGGTTGCGGCGCTGGACGCCTACATGACCAAGAAGCGGTCGGCATAAGTACGGCGCTGAAGACTGCGGCGGCCTTTTCTCCAAGGCCGAATCCGGGTCAAATGCGTCGAGCAGGGGAGGACAGCATGAGCGGATATATTCTGGCGATCGATCAGGGTACCACGTCAAGCCGCGCCATCGTGTTTGACGGCGAGATGCGGATCGCCGGCGTTGGCCAGAAGGAATTCACCCAGATCTATCCGCAATCGGGCTGGGTCGAGCACGATCCCGAGGAAATCTGGAAAACGGTTGTCTGGGCGGTCAAGCAGGCGCTGAAAAAAGCCGGCGTCGAGGCATCGGACATTTCGGCGATCGGCATCACCAACCAGCGCGAGACCGTGGTCGTGTGGGAGCGCGAAACCGGCAAGCCTATTCACAACGCCATTGTCTGGCAGGACCGGCGCACGGCATCCTATTGCGACAAGCTCAAGCGCCAGGATCTGGAAAAGACCATCACCCGCAAGACCGGGCTGCTGCTCGATCCGTATTTTTCCGGCACCAAGCTGTCGTGGATGCTGGCCAATGTGAAAGGCACCCGTGCACGCGCGGCGCGCGGCGAGCTCTGCTTCGGCACCATAGACACGTTTCTGATCTGGCGGCTGACCGGCGGAAAGTCGTTTGTCACCGACGCCACCAATGCCTCGCGCACGCTGATGTTCAACATCGAAACCCAGGAATGGGATGCGGATCTTCTCAAGATCCTGCGAGTTCCAGTGGAGATGTTGCCGGAGGTGAAGGACTGCGCCGCCGATTTCGGCGTCACCGAAAAGGGATTGTTCGGCGCCGAGATTCCGATTCTCGGCGTGGCGGGCGACCAGCAGGCGGCGACCATCGGTCAGGCCTGCTTCGAGCCGGGCATGATGAAATCGACCTACGGGACCGGCTGCTTCGCGCTCTTGAATACCGGCGAGGACATGGTGCGGTCGAAGAACCGGCTGCTGACCACAATTGCCTACCGGCTCGATGGCAAGGTGACCTACGCGCTTGAAGGCTCGATCTTCATCGCCGGGGCCGCGGTGCAATGGCTGCGCGACGGCATCAAGGTGATCAAGAAGGCCGAACACAGCGGCGAGCTGGCGGCAGAGGCCGATCCGACCCAGGAGATCTATCTGGTGCCGGCGTTTACAGGTCTTGGCGCACCGCACTGGGACGCCGAGGCGCGCGGTGCGATCTTTGGCATGACGCGCAATACCGGCCCCGCCGAGTTCGCCCGCGCGGCGTTGGAGGCGGTCTGCTACCAGACCCGCGACCTGCTCGATGCGATGCGCAAGGACTGGAAGAGTTCCGACGCCGACACGGTGCTGCGCGTTGATGGCGGCATGGTGGCGTCGGATTGGACCATGCAGCGGCTTGCCGACATTCTCGATGCGCCGGTCGACAGGCCGACCATTCTCGAAACCACCGCGCTGGGGGCTGCCTGGCTCGCCGGGCAGCGGGCAGGGGTGTGGCCCAGGCAGAAGGCTTTCGCCAAGGCCTGGGCGCGTGACACCCGGTTCAAGCCGGCAATGGACGACAAGACCCGCAATGCCAAGCTCAAGGGCTGGCGCGATGCGGTGCGGCGCACGCTGAGCTAGACGTCACGCCGGAATTGGGGTTCGATGGGCGGGCCGGGATTTTCAGCTCATCCGGCATGCCGGAAGACTGCAGCCGCCGGAAAGGATCCAGGAGACGTGATGGAAAACGCCAGGCATCGCCATGTCGAACTGAATGGCAACCCGTTCCATTATCTCGAATGGGGGCGTGCCGGTGCTCCGGTCATGCTGTTTCTGCACGGCTTTCCCGAGTATGGCGCGGCGTGGACCGAGGTCGCGGAGCGGCTGGCGGACAGCTATCATTGCATCGCACCCGATCAGCGGGGATATGGCGAGAGCTGGGCCCCGGATGCGGTCGAGGCCTATGGCTTGCGGGAGCTTGTGGGCGACATGGCCGCCCTGATCGGCACGCTCGATGGCCCGGTCATCGTTGTCGGACATGATTGGGGGGCAGCTGTGGCTTACGGCCTGGCGATGTTCCGTCCGGAACTGGTATCGAGGCTTGTCATCCTCAATGGCGTTCATCCAGGGCCCTTCCAGCGCGAACTCGCAGCAGGCGGGGCGCAGGCCGAAGCCTCGCAATATATCCGGTTCCTGCGTGCCGAAGGCTCGGAAGACAAACTGTCAGCAGATGACTTCGGCGGGCTTTTGAAGCTGTTTTCCGCGCATATGGACCTGGGTTGGCTGACGCCGGAAAGGCTCAAGCTCTACAAGGCCGAATGGTCGCGCCCCGGGCGGTTGAAGGCGATGATCAACTGGTATCGGGCCTCGCCCCTTCAGGTCGCAAGCCCCGGCAAACCGTTGACCGATGTTCCGGTGCTTTCGAGAGACAATCTGCAGGTGCGTTGCCCGCATTTGCTGATCTGGGGCGAGGATGACACCGCCTTGCTGCCGGTCTGCTTCGAGGGACTGGACGATTACGCGGCGGACCTGACGATACACCGCGTTGCTGGTGCGGATCACTGGATTTGCCACCAGAAGCCGGATGTCGTAGCGGAATTGATCAAGTCATGGATCGCATCCGGTTAGCAAAGCCTGCACCCTGTTACCGCCCGCAAGATCGGCTAGTATGCAGATATTGAGGAGGAGCAACGCGATGCAGCTTGGTGCGTTTTCACTCAGTCTGGCCGTCAAGGATCTTGCCGTGTCCCGGGCCTTTTACGAGAAACTCGGATTCACGGTGTTTGGCGGGAACGAGGCGGAGAACTGGCTGATCCTAAGGAACGGCGGCTGCGTGATCGGGCTTTTCCAGGGGATGTTCGAGAAGAACATGCTGACTTTCAATCCGGGTTGGAGTGAAAGCGCCACACCGCTCGAGCAGTTCACCGATGTCAGGGAGCTGCAAAAGCAGATCAAGGCCACCGGAATTGCTTTCGAGGCCGAGGCAGACGAGACCACGACCGGTCCAGGCAGCTTCCTGATCAAGGATCCGGATGGCAACCCGATCCTGATCGACCAGCACCGCTAGCACATGGCCCGACCCGAGCCGGGCCGTTAACACAAGCCTTGAACTGTTTTTCAGTATTTGAGTCCGAAACGCATTCTATTTGCTTGATTGTGAATGCATTCAAGTACTTGCGAATATTCAGCTTTTGTCTGTGCTGTTCTACTCGGTAAAGCTGACGTTGACGCCGGGCGCCACCATGCCTGCCAGTTCCTCTGCATCCCAATTGGTCAGCCGCACGCAGCCGTGGGATTCGGTCTTGCCGATTTTCGAGGGTTCGGGTGTGCCGTGGATGCCGTAGGTGGGTTTGGACAACGCGATCCAGATCGAGCCAACCGGTCCGTTCGGTCCGGGCGGAACCTGAAGGATCGTCTTGTTCTCGCCTTGGGTGAAATTCACTTTGGGATTGTAGGTGTAGCCGGGGTTGTGGGCGACGCGCTTGATGGTGACGTCTCCGGACGGCGAAGGGGTGTCACCCGAGCCAATGGTCGCCGGGTAGGCAACGACGAGCCTGCCGTTCACGTCATAGGCACGAACCTGCTTGCGGGCCTTGTCGGCGATGATGCGTGTGACGGTGCCGGTCTTCTTCTCACCGATCGAAACGACCTTGATCTGCACTCCGGGCAGGGTGAAATCGACATCGGGGTTGAGTGCCTTGAGATAGTCTTCATCCATATGAAATCGCTCGGCCAGCATTTCCGAGGTGGATGTGTAGGCCAGCCGTTCAAGGCGGGCTTTTTCGGCATAGTCGGTCGGCACCGAGGCGATGAAGGGGCCCGCGGCATCTTCGGCGGTGATGGTGTAGGTCGAAAATGCCAGTCCGCCGCTTGCCGCCAGACGGCTGACGATCAGATCGGTGTCGGCAGGGTCGATCCGCTCGCCGGTTTCTTCATACCAGGCATCGATGGCCTTGCTGACGTTCGAGCCCATGCGCCCGTCGATGACGCCGGGGGATACACCGTTGCGGTCAAGATAAACCTGCAGGGCGGCGACCTGCGCTTTTGACAATGATGCGGTCTTGGGGGCGGGCTTGGCCTTTTGCTCGGCTTGCGCGGGTTCCTCTACCATCGGAACCTCGATGATTTTCGGACGGGTGGGCACGGTGCCGGTCATCGGGTTGAGGTCCCGACGCTCGATGCTGGCGCGTGGTGCGTCCGGAAACGCGTCGCGCAAGGCCTGTTCGCGCGGCGGCAGGGGCCGTTCGGGAAACTGCGACGGATCGGCCCGGCCCCGGGCGTCAAGCTGCTCGTTGCCGTTCTGTTGCTGGTATTGCCAGGCGGGGATCTCGAAGCCGATCACCTGGTTCCAGTTGTCGACCAGCAGCCGGCGTCCCTGGGTGTCGATGATAATGCGCACCGAGCCGGCTTCAGGAATATCGCGCATCAGACGGCCATCGGTGGTGACCAGAACCATGCGTTGGCCGTCATAGGGACCGGCATGGGCCTGGTGAGCGCCAAGTGAACCGAGGGTCACGAAGGTTGCGGTCAGCAGAGCTGCTGCGGGGCGGGAACGAAAGGCGGTCTTCATCTGGTCAACCTGCGGCTTGAGCGACAATCATGCCATCATCATTGTCATGGGCTGCTGAATACAAGCTGAACAAACTTTTAAAAACCGGCCTCAGTAAGGCAATCCGACATAGTTTTCCGCGAGCGCGGTCTTCATGGCCTCCGAGCCAAGCGTGTAGGCGAGTTCGGTTTCAAGAATCCGGGTCTCGAAGGGAGCCTGATCGGGGAACCGATGCAACATGGTGGTCATCCACCAGGAGAAGCGGACCGCTTTCCAGACCCGGGCCAGAGCCCGTTCCGAGTAGGCATCGAGCATCGAGGAATCGCGTTCTAGAAAATGCCCGCGCAGTCCCTCGAACAGGTAATGCACGTCGGAGGCGGCCAGGTTGAGCCCCTTGGCGCCGGTCGGCGGAACGATATGGGCTGCGTCGCCGACCAGGAAAAGGTTGCCGAAGCGCATCGGTTCGGCAACGAAAGACCGCAGTGGCGCGATGGATTTTTCGAAAGACGGTCCGGTGGTCACGGTTTCGGCGATTTCGGGCGGCAGTCGGCGGCGCAATTCGGTCCAGAACCGCTCGTCGGACCACGCCTCGATGCTGTCGCCGGCGTTGCACTGGATATAATAACGGCTTCTGGTCTCCGAGCGCATGGAGCACAGGGCAAAGCCACGCGAATGGCTGGCATAGATCAGCTCATCGCTCACCGGAGGAACATCGGAGAGGATGCCGAGCCAGCCGAAGGGATAGACTTTCTCGAAGGTGCGGATGGCGCTTTCGGGGACCGATCGGCGGCTGGCGCCATGAAAACCGTCGCAGCCGGCAATGAAGCTGCAGTCGATACGGGTATCCTTGCCACCGATGCGGCAGGTGACATAGGGCTTGTCGCCGTCGAAATCGTGCAGTTCGACCGCCTCGGCCTGGTAATGCGTTGTCCCGCCGGTTTCGGCACGGCGATCGACCAGATCCCTGGTCACCTCGGTCTGGCCATAGACCATGACGGAGGTGCCACCGGTTAGCCGCTTCAGGTCGATGTGGTAGGATTCATCCTCGCGGGTGATGGCAAAGCCGTCGTGCACAAGGCCTTCGTTGTGCATCCGGCCGCCGACACCGGCCTGCTCGAGTACGTGCACCGCACCCTGCTCGAGAACACCGGCGCGTACCCGCGACAGCACATGATCCAGAGTTGAGCGTTCGAGGATTATCGTGTCGACGCCGATATCGTTGAGCAACTGTCCCAGCAACAGGCCTGACGGGCCCGCGCCGATGATGCAGACCTGGGTGGACAAAACCGTCATGCGGGCTCTCCGATGCGTTCAATGGACTGGATCAGCGCACAGGCAGCCGACAGGCCGGCCCCCGCCGTCTCGCTGATTTGCGGCAAGGTCATCCATTCCAGCATCCAGGCAGCACCTGAGCGCTCCATTTCGTGGATCTGGGCATGGTGCAGCCCCGACACCAGTGTGGCGTTGAAGCGCGCCAGGGTGACCAGGCGTTCGGCGGTGACCGGGTTCTGCTTGTGCGGCATGGCAGACGACGAGCCGCCGCCCGCGAGCCGGATATCGGCGCCTCCGCGCAAAGCCATGAGAGCGATGTCCTGGCCGATCTTGCCCAGCGCTCCGGTCAGTTCGGACATCCATCCGGCATGGGCAATCATCGGTCCGCGCGCCGAATGCCAGCTGTGGCCTGTCCAGCGAAGATCGAGCTGGTCGGCGATGGATTGGGCGATGATCGCGGCCTTGTCACCAAGCGACTGCAGATCGCCCACAGCGCCGCCGAATTGGAGAATGTTTGTTCGTTGCCTGAGATCGGGCAGGCGGTCGCGCAGATCCTTCAGCGGCAATTTCCATGCCGCCAGCCGATCGGCGGCACGGAAGGGAAGGGCCGGCTGCATCCGGGTTATGGCCTGAAGCGAATTGCCGCCGTCACGCGCCGTCAGGCTATCGATCAGCCCCAGCAGCGTGTCGAGCCGGGTCTCGAGGATGCGGCCGACCCTGGTCAGGGCCTCAATGGCTGCCGTATCGAGCAGATCCTGGCTGGTGGCGCCATGGTGAATCCTGGCGTTGCCGGGGCCAGAGACATGGGCGCGCAGTTGCCGGACATATTCAGGCACCGGCAGGCCGTCGCGAAGAACGGCCTGGGTGATGGCTGCCCGGTCGGGCACAAAGTCCGCAATCTGATCGATCAGCTGCGGTGCATCTGTTGTTTCGATGAGCCCGGCCTTGACCAGTGCGGTAATCAGCGCCTGTTCGAAACCGGCGAAGCTGGCGAACATGGCTTGATCGGCGAACTGTTCGGCGATCTCGCGATCATCGAACAGCACCGAGGCCCATCCCTGTCCGCCAGCACTCATCTCAGACCCGTTCCAGGGCGATGGCAATGCCCTGACCGACACCGATGCACATCGTTGCCAGCGCCAGCTTTTCCTTGCGGATGGCCAGTTCGAGGGCTGCGGTACCGGTGATCCGGGCGCCGGACATGCCAAGCGGATGGCCAAGCGCGATCGCGCCGCCATTCGGGTTGATGTGGTCTGCATCTTCCTGCAGGCCAAGCTGACGCAAAACGGCGATGCCCTGGCTGGCGAAAGCCTCGTTGAGTTCGATGACGCCGAAGTCAGAGGGCTTCAGACCGAGCCGGGCACAGAGCTTCTGAGTGGCGGGCGCCGGGCCGATGCCCATGATCCGCGGTTCGACACCGGCGGTGGCGCCGCCGAGAATGCGTGCGATCGGGGTCAGGCCGTGCTTTTTGGCGGCTTCCTCGGTGGCGATGATCAGGGCTGCGGCACCGTCATTGACGCCCGAGGCATTGCCCGCGGTTACCGTGCCGTCCTTGCGGAACGGGGTCGGCAGCTTGGCCAGTTGTTCGGGCGTGGTGTCGGGGCGCGGATGCTCGTCGGTGTCGACAACAATCGGATCGCCCTTGCGGCGGGGGATTTCGACCGCGACGATTTCCCTGGCAAACCGGCCCGAGGCCTGCGCCTTGCCGGCGCGCGACTGGCTGCGCAGCGCGAAAGCGTCCTGGTCTGCGCGGCTGATGCCGAAATCCTCGGCAACATTCTCGCCGGTTTCGGGCATGGAATCGATGCCGTACTGCGCCTTCATCACCGGGTTGACGAACCGCCAGCCGATGGTGGTGTCATAGATCTCGGCCTTGCGGGAGAAGGCGCTATCGGCCTTGGGCATGACGAAGGGGGCGCGTGACATGCTCTCGACGCCGCCGGCGATGACGATGCCGGCTTCATCGGACCGGATCATCCGGGCCGCGGCGAGCACTGCGTCCATGCCGGAACCGCAGAGGCGGTTGAGCGTGGTGCCGGGGACCGACACCGGCAGCCCGGCCAGCAGAGTGGCCATGCGGGCGACGTTGCGGTTGTCTTCACCGGCCTGGTTGGCGCAGCCGTAATAGACTTCGTCGATCTCAGCCCAATCGACGCTTGCGTTGCGGTCGGCGAGAGCCCGGATCGGGGCGGCTCCGAGATCATCGGCGCGGACGGCGGACAGGGCGCCGCCAAAACGGCCAATCGGGGTTCGGACATAATCACAAATGAAAGCTTCGGCCATCAGGCGGCTTCTCCGTTCTTGCCGCCGGAATGGGCGGCTTTCGTGCGGGCATTGAGATCGCGCAGTGTCGAAAGCTCGACCGATGTTGGTCGGGAGGTTTGAACAAGTTCCGGCGCGAACCGGACTGTCCAGCCACATTCGGCCTGTACCATCTCGCGGGTTACACCGGGATGCAGCGACACCACGGTGAACTCACGTGTTACAGGATCAGGCTTCCATGCGGCAAGGTCTGTAACCATTAGCGTTGGGCCTTTGGTGGCAATTCCCAGCCGCTGGCGGTGGTCGCCGCCTTCGCCGTGGCCAAAACTGGTAACGAAATCAATCTTTTCGACCATGGCGCGTTTGGATTGCTTGAGCGTGATGAAAATCTCGCCGCAGGACGAAGCAATCTCGGGCGCACCGCCGCCGCCGGGCAGCCGGGTCTTCGGTTGGTCATAGTCGCCGATCACGGTGGTGTTGATGTTGCCGAAGCGATCGATCTGGGCGGCGCCAAGGAAGCCGACGGTGACGCGACCGCCCTGCAGCCAGTAACGAAACATTTCCGGCACCGAGACGGTGGTCACCGCGGTGTCGCAAAGTTCGCCGTCGCCGATTGACAGGGGCAGGACCTGCGGCGCGGTGCCGATGGTGCCGCTTTCATAGATCAGGGTGACGTCGGGAGCATGGGTCAGGCGGGCGATATTGCAGGCCGCTGACGGCGCACCGATGCCGACGAAACACACATCGGTATTCTTCAGCGCGCGCGAGGCCGCGATGGTCATCATTTCATTGGACGTGAAATCTTTGTCGCTCATGCCGCGCTCCTGAGGTGGCTGATCCGGTCGACGAAATCCTCGGGCGTGGCGTCAAGGACATGTTCCTGCATCCAGGCAAGGAAGGTGTCGCGGTCGGCGGCGATCTTGTCCCAGGCGATGTAGCTGGCATTGTCGCGCGGATAATAGCCATGGGCGTAGGACGGGTGCGCGCCGCCCGGCACAATGCTGATTGCGGTGATGGCCCAGCCGGGCAGCACGCAGGCATTGGGGTGGGTCCAAAGGTCGTCAACGACCTCTTCGACCGTGACCACCGAGCGCTTGGCGGCCAGCACCGCCTCCTTCTGAACGCCGACGATGCCTTCAATCAGGACGTTTCCTTTGCGGTCGGCCTTCTGGGCGTGAATGAAGCTCACATCCGGGCGGATTGCCGGAACCGCTGCGAGTTCTTCTCCGGTGAACGGGCAGGTGACAGACTTGACATTGGGATTGACCCTGGCCAGTTCGGCTCCCTTGTAGCCACGGAAGGTGGCAAACGGCAGCCCAGCCGCGCCGGCTTCATAGGCGTTGGCCATGGCGGCGTGCGAATGTTCCTCGATCTCGATGCGGTTCGGCCAGCCGTTCTCGACCGCGTCGCGCAGGCGTCTGAGCAGGCCGACGCCCGGATTGCCGGCATAGGAGAAGATCAGCTTGCGCACAGCGCCCACGCCGATCAACTGGTCATAGACGACATCGGGGGTCATGCGGACAAGGGTTAGGTCCTTGATGCCCTGCCGGATGGCCTCATGCGCGCTGGCATGCGGAATGAGATGGGTGAACCCCTCGAAGGCGGCGGTGTCGCCGGAGTTGAGGTTCTGCGCTACCGCTTCCGGCAACGTCATGAATTCTGCCATGATGTGGTTCGCTCTCAGATGTCGAAAAAAACGGTTTCCTGTGGGCCCTGCAGATGGATGTCGTGGCTGAAGCCACCATCTGTGGCCTTGGCGACCAGCGTTGCCACCCGATCGCGATGCTCGATCCGCGCCAGCACCGGATCGGTCGCGTTGGCTTCGGCTTCATCCTCGAAATAGATCCGCGTGTTGAGGCCGAGATTGATGCCGCGGGCAACGATCCAGATGTTGATATGCGGTGCCTGCAGGTTGCCACCCGGAAACGGAACCCGGCCCGGCCTGATCGTCTCGAAACGGAAGATCCCGGTCACCGGATCGGCGGCGGCGCGGCCCCAGCCGGTAAAATTCGGGTCGGCGGCGCCGCGCGGTTCGTTCCGGCCGTTGTAAAGCCCATCGGCATCGGCCTGCCAGATTTCCACCAGCGCGTCCTTGAGTGGCGCTCCGCCGCCGTCAATCACCCGGCCTTCCAGCGTGATGCGTTCGCCCTTGGTCTTGTCGTTGACCATGGCGGTGCCGAGGTCGGAATCATAGACGCCCTCAATGCCACAGAAATTCGGCGTCAGGCCGATGTGGACGTAGGGGCCTGCTGTCTGTGAAGGCGATTCCTTGAGCGGATACAGTGATTTATCGGTGGGTGTCGCCATGTCAGTTGCCCTCCAGGCGGTTTTCGAACAGCGTCGAACGGCTGCCGCGAAGAATGATGTCGAAGCGATAGGCCAATGCATCCATCGGCGCCGAAGCGTTCATGTCCAAGCGGGCGATCAGCTGGTCGATGGCCTTCGGGTCGTTGATGGTGCGGACGATCGGGCAGCGCGGGATCAGCGGGTCGCCTTCGAAATACATCTGGGTGATCAGGCGCTGGGCGAAACCGTGGCCGAAGACCGAGAAATGGATATGCGCCGGACGCCAGTCATTGGGCCCGTTCGGCCAAGGGTAGGGGCCGGGGCGGATGGTGCGGAAGGCATAGCTGCCGTCATCGCCCGAGATGGTGCGGCCGCAGCCGCCGAAGTTCGGATCGAGCGGAGCCAGGTAGCCGTCCTTCTTGTGACGGTAGCGTCCGCCGGCATTGGCCTGCCAGAACTCGATGAGAACGCCCGGCACCGGCTGGCCGCGTTCGTCGAACACGCGGCCGCCGACCATGACGCGTTCGCCGATGGCGCTCATGCCGGGCTGGGCGAAATTCAGGATCAGGTCGTTGTCGAGCGGGCCGATCCGGTCGTGCCCGAAGGCCGGACCGGTGGCCTCCGACAACGAGTTGCCGAAAGCAATCAGCGGGCGCGACGGGGACCGCAGGACGGTTGTCTTGTATCCGGCGTTATAGGGCTTGGGGTGCCAGTCCCTGTCGCGCGGGAAGAAATTTGCAATCGGGGTTTTGGTGGAGGTCATTTCGTGTCTTCTCCCGAGGTGGCCTTCATCTCGGCCAGTGTGCGCTTGGCGATGCGGAAGGCGGTGTTGGCTGCGGGCACGCCGGCATAGATCGCCACATGCATCAAGGCTTCGCGGATATCTTCTTCGGTGGCGCCGGTGTTGGCTGTCGCACGGACATGCATGGCGACTTCTTCTTCGTGGCCGAGAGCGGCCAGCAGCGCGATGGTGACGATGGAACGGTCACGCTTGCTCCAGTCGGGCCGTGCCCACAGGCCTTCCCAGGCGCTTGCAGTGATCAGCTCCTGAAACGGGGCATCGAAGGATGTCGTCGCGGCGATTGCCCTGTCGACGTGGGCATCGCCCAGCACCGAGCGGCGGGTTTTCTCGCCATTGGATCTGGTATCCGACATCCATTCCTCCCTGTCGTTCCTGTTCCCCATTTCACTTTACATAGTGATTTGGAAATGAATAATGATTTTTTGAACGTGTAACAATACCGGAACTGGTATGGATATTTCGCGACGCATCAAAATCCGGCATCTGGAGGCCTTCGTCGAAGTGGCCCGCCAGAAAAGTGTCGGGCGCGCGGCGATCACCCTGTCGCTGACGCAGCCGGCGGTGACGCGAACCATCCGCGAGCTTGAGCAGATTGTCGGCGCGGCGCTGATCGAGCGCGAAGGCCGTGGCATCCGGCTGTCGCACCAGGGCGAGGTGTTCCTGTCCCATGCCGGGTCCGGGCTTGCTGCGGTGCGCGGCGGGATTGCTGCGCTCAACAACGTCGCCACTGTGGCCGGCCCGCCGGTGCGCATCGGTGCCTTGCCCACCGTGTCCGCCACCATCATGCCGGGCGCGGTCGCCGATTTCCTCGATTCGGGGCTGAAAAGCCCGCTCAGGGTGACAACCGGGGAGAACCGGGTGTTGCTCGATCAATTGCGCAAGGGCGATCTCGATCTGGTCATGGGCCGGATGCCGGCGCCCGAAAACATGACCAGCCTCAGGTTCGAGCCGCTCTACCGTGATCGGGTTGTCTTCATTGTTTCGAAAAAACATCCGCTTTCCGGGCAGCGGCAGGTCGCAGCCGACATTCTGGCGCATTACCCGGTTCTGGTTCCGCCGGCGGGCTCGATCATCCATCCTTATGTCGAGCGGGTGATGCTGGAACAGGGCATGGCGCGACCGGTGCAGGCCGTCGAGACCGTGTCTGACAGTTTCGGCCGGGCGTTCCTGCGTTCGGGCGATGCCATCTGGATCATTTCACGCGGCGTGGTGGCAGCGGAAATCACCTCGGGCGAGTTCGTCGAGTTGCCGATCGATACCAGTTCGACGATGGGTGCGGTGGGATTGATCACGCGCGAGGCCGACCGACCGCATGATGCGGCGCTTTTTTTCGCCGATATCCTGCGGCGGCGGACCGCGCAGAGCTGAGAATGGTGTGTGCGACGAAAGTTTCGGGCGGGCCGGACTGGCGGGATCGAGGGCAGCGCCCTAAGTCAGTTCAGCTGAAGCGGACTGGACACAGCTGGTTGTAATACGGAGGTAGGTTGGTTGATGAATGATATTCTGGCTCTCGCAAGCGCAAATCTTCTATCTCCGGCCGTCTTGTTTTTCGCCCTGGGCTTCCTTGGCACCATGGCCGGATCGCACCTGACATTGCCGGAAGCCGTGGCCAAGACCCTGTCGATCTACCTGATGCTGGCAATCGGCTTCAAGGGCGGGGTCGCGGTCGCCACGCACGGGCTCGGGGTCGATATCGCGCTGGCCCTGATCGCCGGCATCGTGCTGTCGGCGCTGATCCCGCTGGTGGCCTTTGGCCTGCTGACAGTGGTGGCCCGGCTTGACCGGGTGGATCGCGCTGCGGTCGCCGCACATTACGGCTCGATTTCCATCGTGACGTTCGTAGCCGCCAGCGAAGCCCTGCGGGTCGCGGGCCTGACATTCGAGGGCTATCTGGTGGCGGTGGCCGCGGTGATGGAAACACCTGCAATCCTGGTTGCGCTGTACCTGGCCCATGCAGGCCGTTCCGCTTCGGGGGACAAGCCCGCGGCTGACACGCGTCAGGAAGGCCTGCTTTCCGAAGTCATGCTCAATTCCTCCGTCGTGGTGCTGGTCGGGTCGTTCGTGATCGGTTTCCTCGCCGGACCGAAGGGGCTTGCCGATATCGCCGCCTTCATCGTTGATCCGTTCAAGGGCGTGCTGTGCCTGTTCCTTCTCGATATGGGCGCGGTGGCGGGGCGCGGGATCCGGTCGGGCTGGAAGCACATGAGCCCGGGGCTGGTGCTGTTCGGGCTGGTGATGCCTTATATCGGCGCGCTGTTTGCGCTCAGTGCGGGCCTGGCCATCGGCCTGTCGACCGGCGGCGTGGCGCTGCTGATGGTGCTGGGCGCTTCGGCCTCCTATATCGCCGTGCCTGCAGCCTTGCGGCTTGCGCTGCCGGAAGCGCGGCCGTCGATCTATCTTACCCTGTCGCTGGGGATCACCTTTCCCATGAACCTGACCATCGGCATCCCGGCCTATATTGCGCTGGCGCGGATGGCGGCCGGCTAGCTGCGGAGACCAACCATGCAGACTTTTGCGAAGAAGCAGATCCAGATCATTTGCGAACGGCCGATCCTCAAGCGGGTTCAGCGGCATCTCGCGGATGCCGGCGTCAAGGGCTACACGGTGTTTCCGGCACTGGCGGGGTCGGGGTCGGAAGGCGAATGGGACCGCGAGGGAATGGTCGGCGATGCCGGCCAGATGGTGATGGTGCTGGTGGTGCTGGATGCCGGGGATCTCGACCGGGTACTGGCCGACATCTTCGACGTGGTCAGTCCGCAAATGGGTGTTATCACCATCTCCGACGTGGCGGTTGTACGGCCCGACCGGTTCTGACCGGCCGTCCGACAACAGACGCATTGCGGTTTTCGTTTCTTTCGTTTTAGATTGGAAACGAAAGAAACGCAGACCGGATTCCGATTGCCCATGTACCTTGCTCCCCGACATTCCGAAATCATCGAACTTGCCAAGACCGAGGGCAGGGTGCTGGTGGATGATCTGGCCACCCGGTTCGAGGTGACGCCGCAAACCATCCGCAAGGATCTCAACGATCTGTGCGAACGGCAGTTGCTGATGCGCATTCACGGCGGCGCGGTCATCCCGTCGGGCACCCAGAACATGGAGTATGCCCAGCGCGGCAAGATTGCCGCGGAGGAGAAACAGACCATCGGCACCGCGGCTGCGGCGCTTATCCCGGACAATGCGTCACTCTTCATCAATATCGGCACGACCACCGAGGCGGTCAGCCAGGCCTTGTTGCGGCATGGCCGGTTGATGGTCATCACCAACAATATCAATGTTGCCAACCGGATGCGGCCCTACACCCAGTTCGAGGTGGTGATCGCCGGTGGCGTGGTACGCGCCTCCGACGGCGGCATTGTCGGCGAGGCGGCGGTGGATTTCATCCGCCAGTTCAAGGTCGACTATGCGGTGATCGGTACCTCGGCAATCGACCATGACGGGGCGCTGCTTGATTACGACTTCCGCGAGGTCAAGGTTGCCCAGGCGATCATCGCCAATGCGCGGCATGTGATCCTGGTTGCCGATTCGACCAAGTTCGAGCGCACCGCGCCGGTCCGGATCGGTCACCTGGAACAGGTCGACACCTTTGTCACCGATCATTGTCCGGACGACAGGATCCGCGATATCTGCCGGGATTTCGATGTCGAGCTGATCGAAACCATGACGATGCGGCTTCCCTGAGCACCTCGGGAACCGAACCCTTGGGGCCGGTCATCTGATCAGCGCATGCTCCGGGCCTTGTCGGCCGAGGCATCGAGCGCTTCCGATATTGCCCTGGCGATCGGCGAATTCTTCATCGAAACCAGCCCGGCGGCGGTTGTGCCGGCATAATCGATCATGTCCTGAACGTGTTCGGCAGGGCTGGCCTTGCTGTTTGCCATCATCGCGCCGGCGGACAGGAACAGCTGGCGCATGGCGCGATCGGCAACATCAGGCGCGATCCCTGCGTTGACCGCATGGTCGATCATGCACTGGGCATAGTAGGCGACAAAGCCGGGAACCGGGCCGGTCATGGCGGTGAAATGATCGAGATGGGCTTCATTATCAATCTCGTCCGTCACGCCACATGCCCTGAAGATTTCGGTGACACCCGCGCGGTCCGCCGCATTGACCTGCGAGGTGGCGACCCAGGGGCTGTAGGCCAGGCCCAAAGCCGCGGCAGGGCTGCTCATGGCGCGCACGATCCGGTCAGAGCCGGTTAGCTTCCGGAGGTCATCAACCGTTACCGCCGCCATCACCGAAATGACCAGGCGGCCGGCACCGTCGATCGAGATGTCGGGCGCCATCGCTGGCGGAACAGAGAGGATGATGACGTCGCAGGCCTCGCACAATTGTGCGTTGTCGTTTGTAATCCGGACTTCCGGCCAGGCTTCGAACCCGGCCCTGTTGCCGCTCCGGTTGGAGATCCAGAGGTGTGATGGCTGCAGGATTTTCCGATCCAGCAGGGCGCGGGCAATGGCGCTGCCAAGCATGCCCGAACCACCGATGATCCCAATCGAACCCGAAACGGTCATTCTTCAAATCCTTCTAAAATTGAATCTGTGAATCACTGCGTCAGTCTAGATAGATATTGCCGATTGCGGATGCTTTTTCATATCATCCCGGGGTTGTGGTCCGTTTCGGTGATGCGAGGCAGATCTTTCAAGTGTATGAAAAGGCGCAATAAACGAGGTGCTCTGGCGTTTTCTGCAGGACCGACGCACACGTCTTCAATCTGCTTCAGCGGAATTTATAGCGAAAAGCCTATCTGTTGCTGCATTGCAACCAAAGTCGATCTGTTGGACTTTGGGAGCATGAAATGGGACTCCGGTTCTTTTTCGGGCCCGGTGTTGCCACTATATAGCCCAAGATGCAGAGCCTCGGCAGCATCAGATCATGATCGCGCGGTCTTGTGCAGACACGCTTTACGGGTCTTCCCCTTTATCCGGGCTTCTGGACGCAATTTTTCGAGAGCAGGTTTATTATGGCTATGCCAAGGTTTCACACCGTTGCAGCTTTTGTCGTCCTGGCGGTTTCCGCCGCCTGGGTTCTGACGGGCGAGTTTTCCTCAATTGGCAGCGCGGCCCAGGAGCCTGCTGGTGACGAGCCGAAAACTCAGCAGCAAGTGACGACCGAACCGCAAAAACTCCTGCGCACCGTCGCGGTGATGGAACCCGATTTTGTCCAGCATAACCGCATCATCCGTATTTCCGGGGTGACGGCGCCGGACAAACGGTCGACGCTTGCGACCCGCAGCGCCGGGATTCTGGGCGAGTTCAAGGTGGAAAAAGGCGACCGCGTGCAGGCCGGTGATGTGATCCTGGTTCTGGATGGAGCTGAGAAGCAGTCGATGGTGGAAACCGCCAGGACGTTGCTGGATCAGCGCAAGAAGGAAGCCGACAACATCGAGCGGCTGGTGAAAACCGGTATCGCACCGACCACTCAGAGCGATACTGCCCGTTCGGCGCTGGCCTCGGCCCGTTCCCAGCTCGAGGCGGCGCAGGCCGATGTCGACCGGCTGACCGTGGTTGCCCCGTTTTCCGGCGTGATCGACCAGGTCATGGTCGAGGAGGGGGCATGGTTGCCATCAGGTGAGGCAATCGCAGTGCTGCTGCAGCTCGACCCGGTGGTGGCGCTTGGTGAAGTCAGCGAACGCGAGATCGCCCATGTCAGTGTCGGGCGCGACGCCGATGTGCGGCTGATCAGCGGCGAGGTCGTTTCCGGAACGGTGCGCCATGTCAGTCTCGAAGCGACTGCCGGCACACGCACATTTCCGATCGAGATTGCCATTGCCAATCCGGACAACAAGGTGCCGGCGGGCATGACCGCCGAAATCATGATCAAGTCCGAGGCCGTCAGAGCCGTCAAGCTGCCACGCTCGGTGGTGACGCTGGATGCGGCGGGCAATCTTGGCTTGCGCATTCTGAACGCCGACAACACGGTTGGGTTCGTGCCGATCGATCTGATCGACGATTCACCGGAAGGACTGGTGCTGAACGGAGTTCCCGAGGACGCCAAGATCATCGTTGCCGGGCAGGACCTGGTCAGTGATGGTGAGACCGTCAACGCGGTTCCCGCCAACGCCGATCTGATGGCTGGAGCCAGCGTTGAAGCGATGGAGACGTCGCGATGAATTTCGTCGATGTCGCCATCCGCAATGCGCGGCTGACACTCGCGGTCCTTTTGTTCCTGATCGTTGCGGGATCGATGGCCTATGTCTCGATTCCCAAGGAAGCGGAACCGGACATCCAGATCCCGATCATCTATGTCTCGCTGGCCTATTCGGGGATCTCGCCCGAGGATTCCGAGCGGTTGCTGCTGCGGCCGATGGAAACGCGGCTGAAGAACATCACCGGCATCAAGGAAATGCGCTCGACCGCCTACCAGGGCGGCGGCAACGTGATCATCGAGTTCATGGCCGGAGCCGATCTTGCCAAGGCGCTCGATGATGTGCGCAACAAGGTTTCCGACGCCAAGCCGGACCTGCCGCAAGGTGCTGACGAGCCGACGGTCAACGAGGTCAATATCTCTGAATTCCCGGTTCTGGTGGTGACGCTGGCGGGCGATGTGCCCGAACGCGCCCTGACTCGCGCGGCGCGGGAACTTCGCGACCGGATCGAGGAAGTCACCGGCGTGCTTGATGCTTCGCTGCAGGGCTCGCGCGACGATCTGGTCGAAGTCATCATCGATCCGGTGAAGCTGTCGTCCTATGGCATGCAGCTCGATCAGCTGATCGCCGGGGTCAGCGCGTCCAACTCGGTGGTTGCCGCCGGCGCGCTGGAAGGCGTGGAAGGCCGCTACGCGGTCAAGGTGCCGCTGCTGATCGAGACCGTCGAAGACGTTGCCAACCTGCCGATCATCGCCGGCTCGAACGCGGTGGTGCGGGCACGCGACCTGGCGACCATCCGCTCGACCTTCAAGGACGCCGACACGGTCACCCGGCTTGACGGCAAGCCGGCGATCGCCATCGAGGTGTCCAAGCGCACCGGCGCGAACCTGATCGAGACCGTGGATGCGGTCAAGGTGGTGGCCAACGAGTTCAAGTCGCTGTTGCCGGAAGGCGCAACAATCGGTTTCAGCCAGGACAAGTCAACCTCGATCCGGCAATTGCTCAGCGACCTGCAGAACTCGGTGCTGACCGCAGTGATCCTGGTGTTCATCGTGATCCTCTACGCGCTGTCGGGCCGGGCGTCGCTGCTCATCGGCTTTGCCATTCCCGCCTCGTTCCTGATGGGGATTCTGGCGCTGTCGCTGGCCGGGCTGACGGTCAATATCGTGGTGCTGTTCAGCCTGATCCTTGCGGTCGGCATGCTGGTTGATGACGCCATCATTGTCACCGAGTTTGCCGAGCGCCGGATGGCTGAAGGCATGCACCGCAGGGACGCTTTCTCGATGGCGGCCAAGCGCATGGCCGGACCGGTGGTGGCCGCGACACTGACCCGTGTGGCGGCATTCTCACCGCTGTTGTTCTGGCCCGGCATGGTCGGCGAGTTCATGAAATACATGCCGATCACCCTGATTGCCACATTGTCGGCGTCGCTGCTTTATGCGCTGGTGTTCACACCGACGCTGGGGGCGATGTTCGCCAAGCCGACGGTCGAGGACGGTCCGCAGCGCGACGGGCTTTACATGCGCTTTGTGGCCCGCGCGGTGCGGCATCCGTTCATCGTGGTGTTCTTCACCGTGGCGGCGCTGGTGGCTGTTCCGGTCGCCTACGGCAAATATGGCAAGGGCGTCGAGTTCTTCCCCGATGTCGAGCCCGATTACGGGCTGCTGTATGTGCATGCGCGGGGCAACCTGTCGCTCGAGGAAAAGGATGCGGCGGTCCGCATGGTCGAGAAAAGGGTTCTCGGCTGGCCGGGCCTGACCAGTGTCTACACGCGTGTCGGCAAGGTCGGCGGCGGTGGCCAGAATGTCGCCGAAGACGTGGTCGGGGTGATCCAGTACGAGTTTGTCGATTGGCGCGAGCGCAAACCGGCGGGCGAGATCCTGGATGATTTCCGCCGTGAGCTGACCGGGTTCCCGGGCGTCGACATCGAGGTTCTGGTGCCGCAGGGCGGCCCGCCGACGGGCAAGGCCATCCAGATCCAGCTGTCGGCGGCAAATCCGGCCGGGCTGGCCGATGTGGCGCGCAAGGTTGCCGCACAACTGGAGGCAACGCCGGGTGTCATCGACGTTTCCGACGGGTTGCCGCCGCCGGGTGTCGACTGGGAAATCAAGGTCGACCGGTCGGTGGCCGCGCGCTACGGCATCGGTCCGTCTTCGGTCGGCACTGTGGTGCAGCTGGTAACCACCGGTCTCAAACTGACCGATTACCGTCCGGCGGGCGCCGATGACGCGGTGGATATCCGGCTTCGTCTGCCTGAAGACCGGCGGACACTGTCGACGCTTGATGATCTGAGGGTCGAGACCAGCCAGGGCTCGGTTCCGATTTCCAACTTCGTCACCCGCGAACCGGCAGCAAGCGTTGGCACGCTCAACCGGATCGACGGTGTAAGGACGATCACCGTCGAAGCCGGGATCAGCGAAGGCATCCAGGCGGATGCCCTGCGCCAGGGCGTTGTCGCGGAACTGGAAAAGGCGAACCTCGAAGCCAACGGCATCCGCTGGAAGCTGGCGGGCGAGGATGAAGAGCAAAAGGCTGCCGGCGAGTTCCTGAGCAAGGCATTCGGCGCAGCGATCTTCCTGATCTTCGTGGTGCTGCTGGCCCAGTTCAACAAGTTCCTGTCGGTGGCGCTGGTGCTGTCGGCGGTTGTGATGTCGACCATCGGCGTGTTCCTGGGCCTGCTGATCATGGGCCAGCCGCTCGGCATCGTGATGACCGGGATCGGCATCATCGCGCTGGCTGGCGTGGTGGTGAACAACAACATCGTGCTGATCGACACCTATGACCATCTGCGCCGTGAAGGCAGCGACAAGCTCGATGCCATCCTCGAGACCTGCCGCGAGCGTGCGCGTCCGGTGGTGCTGACCGCCGTGACCGCGATTCTGGGCGTGTTGCCGATCGCGTTCGGCTTCAACCTCGAACTGATGGCGCACGAGACCACCTATGGCGCCCCGTCGACGCAGTGGTGGATTTCGCTGTCGAGCGCGATCGTGTTCGGTCTGGCGTTCTCGACCATCCTGACGCTGGTGGTGACGCCCTCGCTGCTGATGATTGTCACGCGCTCGAAGGACAGCAGGATCACGGCCTGGTGGCAGCGGGTGAAAATGCGTGTCGGTCTTGGGAGCAAGTCTGCGGTTCCGGGCGCGGGAGCAGAACCCGCCGAGTAACGGATTTTCTCCGCTTCGAATGTGACAAAGGGCGCCGAGGTCTTGCCACTTCGGCGCCCTTTGCATTTGTGTCCGGGCATGAACGTCTGTCGTGCTTATTCCGGCCGGCAGATCTGCTTGGCGCGGATGGCCTGGGCTGTGCGCACCACAAGAGTGGCGACAGCGAAGGCAAGGCAGATCGTCAGCGCAAACCCGATCAGGCGATGGCCATAGGATCCGGTTTCGTGGGCGAAGACGAAGGAGGCGACCGACAGCGCCGCCATCGGGAAGGTCAGCGCCCACCAGGACAGCGCGAACGGCAGCTTGAAGAACCGCGGAACCTGGGTCAGCACGATCAGGGCGAAGACATAGCCGATGTTGAGAAGCACGCGGGCGAAGGCGTCGACTTCTCCGGTCAGCCGGACCCAGGCGACAAAGGCGACCGCCGGCGGTGCAATGAGGATCACCAGCGTCGGCATCAGCCGGGCAGGCATCGGTTCGTGAAAGATCAACCGGTTTATCACCAGTGTCAGCAACACGATCCAGAACAGGATGCCGGCGGAGAAGAACAACCACGAGAGTTCGATCACGCCGAAGCCGACACCAGCCAATGGAACCAGTACGTTGCCGACCGCGGGGATGAACCAGGCAGGGGACAGGTGCAGAGGCTGGAAGGCGCGGTGACCTATCCAGTTGGCGACGACGCTGAGCGAGAGCACCGCCTGGGCGGCAACCCCGACACTCCAGATGATGAAGGCCAGTCCGGGCATCTGCGACGCAAGCGCCGTTCCCAGCAGCAGCAGCGAGATCGAGATTGTCGGGAAGAAGGCGATGCGGACCGGATGGTTCCACTCCGCACGGACTGCGCGGGGGTGCTTGACGAGCTTGAGGCCGTAGAAGAACACCAGAACCGCAAACACGGCGACGGCGGCGCCAAGCACGAACTGTGAGACGCCGGTGGAAGAACCGGCAGCCTTTTCCGCCGCTGCCATCGACAGCGCCAGCCCCAGAAGGCCCATCATGACGGCAAAGAATGTGACAGGGAAATTTTCAAGCCGGTCAGGCTCGTTTGCAGACATGTCTACCATTTTCCAAACAGACCCTCGGTTACGCTTTCATCGTCAATTTGCCGAAATCCGGCTTGTCGGTCCATGACAAGGATCAAGCGGGATGTTTTTGACCTTTGATCACGCGGCGTCGTCAAGCCGATGTGCTCTGATTTCAGCGAATGTTCAATTTGACAGAGGAATGGATGCCTGTTCTCTAAGATTTTGAATTTGCTTCTTTAACATGAATTGCGCAGTATGCGGATGTCTCGAGCCTTGCCGTTTCTTCGCAAGGGGCGAAGCGTTTGCACTAGCCCTCTGAGACAACGGTTGGCGTGGTTTCGTCACGTGTCGGTTTTGAGACATTTCCATGAACGTCAACGACGTGGATATTGGTTGATCCAGGTTGACATCATCACCTAATTGCTGAACGATCATTCAATATTGAATGGAAATCCAGTCACGTAGACTGGCTTGTTTGAGCCTTTTCAAGCGGCTGACAAGCTGCCAGAATGCTGCTGATCGAAGCTGAAAATTTCTAGTAGGAGTGCCTTTGAATACCTCAAGACAAGCCGATGGAAAACCTTCGTCAGCCCAAGACAGCTGCGCGGTTTCAGTGCGCTCCATGAGCAAGGTGTTTGGCGCCGGCGCCAACGCATTTCGCGCCCTTGATGACGTGTCCGTGGACATCAAGAAGAACGAGTTCTTCACCCTGCTTGGGCCGTCCGGCTGCGGAAAGACAACGCTTTTGCGATTGATCGCCGGGTTTGAGCAGCCTTCTTCCGGCGAAGTTCTGCTCGACGGGCAGGATCTGTCGGCAAAGCCTCCCTACCAGCGTCCGGTCAACACGGTGTTCCAGAACTACGCCCTGTTCCCGCACATGACGATCTCCGAGAACATCTCGTTCGGACTCGAGATGCTTGGCCGACCCAAGGACGAGATCAAATCCGTGACCGCGGAAATGTTGCGGCTGGTGCGGCTCGAAAAAATGGCCGACCGCAGGATCACGCAGATTTCGGGCGGGCAGCAGCAGCGTGTGGCACTGGCTCGGGCGCTGGCGCCGCAGCCCAAGGTGCTGTTGCTGGATGAGCCGCTGTCCGCACTTGATCTGCAGTTGCGCAAGGAAATGCAGCTCGAGCTGAAGCGGCTGCAGACCGATACCGGGATCACCTTCGTCTTCGTCACCCACGACCAGGACGAGGCGCTGACGATGTCGGACCGGATCGCGGTGATGAACGGCGGCGAAATCCTGCAGATCGGATCGCCGCGGGATATCTACGACAAGCCGCAGCATCGCTTCGTGGCGGGGTTTATCGGCGAGATCAATCTGTTGTCGACTGAAGCAACCGGGGAGGGCGAGTATGCGATCGCCGGCGTCGGGGCGTTGCGTTCCGAGGACAAGTCCGGCCTGGCCAAGGGCGCGGCAGCGATGCTTGCGATCCGGCCCGAGCGCATCAACGTACTGCCTGCGGCATCGGGGGTGCTGAAGGGCGTGGTGTCAAACGTGGTGTATCACGGCACTGACACCATCGTGCATTTCAAACTGGCAGACGGGTTGGAAATGCGTGCCCGATTGCAAAACAACACCGCCGAGGCGCGCTCGTTTGCCAAGGGCGACGAGATCGGCTGGTCGGTCGAACCCTCATCGGTCTCCGTGCTGGTTGATGCCCCCTCATGACCCGGGCCGGAAAAAACACGCTGTTCCGCACTCTGCTGATCGGGCCGGCCCTGCTGGCAATCCTGGTCTTCATGGTCGTGCCGCTGCTGCTGATGGCCTACATCTCGCTGCAGACGCGGGACTATTCGGGCGGCGTGGTCTGGGGCCAGTTCAGTTTCGAGGCCTACATAAGGCTGTTCTTCGAGCGTGAACTCGACGACAGCCTGGCGCTGAATTTCAACTACATGCTGATCATCCTGCGCTCGGTCTGGCTTTCCTTCATCACCATGGTGATTTCGCTGATCGTCGGGCTGCCGACGGCGATGTTCATGGCGACGCGGGACCGCAAGTGGAAGGCGGTGCTGGTGTTCATGGTGACGCTGCCGTTCTGGACCAATTTGCTGGTGCGCAACTATGCCTGGATCCTGCTCTTGCGCGACCACGGGACCATCAATTCGCTGCTGTTGTGGCTGGGCGTGATCCAGGAGCCGCTGCCGCTGCTGCACAATTCCTTCGCAGTGGCGGTGGGGCTGACCTATTCGTTCCTGCCGTTCATGGTGCTGCCGATCTATTCGAGCCTCGAGAAGATCGATCTTCGGCTGGTGGAAGCCTCGTTCGACCTCTACGCCAATCGCTGGCAGACCATCCGCCGGATCATCCTGCCGCTGGCGTTCCCGGGCATCGTCGCGGGCTGCATCCTGGTGTTCGTGCCCGCGCTCGGCGCCTACATCACGCCCGAATTGCTGGGTGGCGGCAAGACGCTGATGATCGGCAACCTGATCGGGCTTCAGTTCGGGGCCGCGCGCAACTGGCCGTTCGGGGCGGCGCTGGGGCTGTTCCTGCTGTCGCTGGTGCTGATCTCCCTCGGAGCCTATGCCCGGCGCTACCGCTCAAACCTGGAGAGCGCGTGATGAGCTTCAATCCGTTCCGCAGCCGCGCCTTTCCGGGCGATGCCAAGCACTGGCCGGGACTGTTCTTCGCAACGGCGCTGTTCTTTGCCTATGTCTATCTGCCAATCATGATCCTGGTGGCGTTGTCGTTCAACGAGAACCGGACGGTGACCGTCTGGACCGGGTTTTCGCTCGACTGGTACCGGATTGCGTTTGAAAACCGTGACATTGTCCGGGCAGCTACCAACTCGCTGATCATCGCCTCCACCGCCTCGGTGACGGCGACGCTGCTGGCAACTCTGGCAGCCCTGAGGATGGCCAGCAATGACCGGTTCGTCGGCAAGACCGGGGTCAACGCGTTGTTTGCGCTGCCGATCACCGTTCCGGAAATCGTGCCAGCCGTCGCAACGCTGATGTTCTTTGCCAGCCTCGGCTTCACCTTCGGGCTCGGCACCGTGATCATCGGGCATATCGTGTTTTGCCTGCCCTTCGCCTACCTGCCGATCCGGGCGCGGCTGGAGGGCATGGACCCGAAGATCGGGGAAGCGGCGGCCGATCTCTATGCAGGACCGGTGCGGGCATTCTGGCGGGTGACGCTGCCGCAATTGCTGCCGGGGATCCTGTCCGGGCTGGTGCTCGCCTTCATCATTTCGCTCGACGATTTCGTCACCACCTTTTTCCTCGGCGGGGCCGGTTCCACCACTCTGCCGATCTATATTTTCGGCCTGGTCCGGACCGGGGTCACCCCCGAGGTCAACGCGATCTCGTCGCTGATGCTTTTGTTATCCCTCTCTCTCGTCTCCCTGTCCCTGTTCCTGGGGCGGGATCCAAACCGGCAATCCGGGCCCGGCTGAGGCACAAGCCCGTAATTTAACTGGAGGTAGTCATGCCCAGTACTCATAGAATTGGAAAACATACCGCGAAACTCATGATGGCGTCGGCAATCGCACTGACGGCATTGAGCGGCAGCGCGCTGGCAGACGGCGAACTGCGGCTTTACAACTGGTCGAACTATTTCGCGCCGTCGCTGCTCGAGCGGTTCGAGAAAGAAACCGGGACCAAGGTCACGGTCGACAATTATGCCTCGGAAGAGGATCTGCTGGCCAAGCTGCAGGCTGGCGGCGGCGGCTATGACGTCATCTTCCCCGGCACCACGACGCTCGGCGTGATGGTCGAAAAGGGTCTGCTGGCGAAGATCGACGTCAGCCAGATGGAAAACTTCAAGAACCTGCTGCCGGCCTTCACCACCATCGCCGGCGATGAGAAGCGCGAATATTCGGCGCCTTACATGTGGGGCACGACCGGGTTCACCTACGATCCGGAAATGGTGCCAGGCGGCAAGCTCGAGGAAAGCTGGAAGGCGATTTTCGAACCGGCCGACGAGCTCAAGGGCAAGATCGCCATGCTCAACGAAATGTCGGATGTGTGGAATGCAGGGGCCTATTATGCCGGCGTTTCCAAATGCACCGAAGATCCTGCCGAAGCCCAAAAGATCCTCGATGTGCTGATGGCGCAGAAGCCGGACGTGAAGCTTTATTCCAATGACGGCACCATCGACCGGATGATCGCCGGCGAGGTTGCGGTTCACATGCAGTGGAATGGCGCGGCGCACCGGGTGAAAGCCAAGAAGCCGGGTGTGGTCTATGTCTATCCGAAGGAAGGCACCACCTTCTGGACCGATGTGATCGCGGTGCCGAAGGATGCGCCGAACATGGAAGCCGCCAAGGCTTTCGTGAACTGGATGATGACGCCCGAGGTTGCTGCCGAAGCTTCCAACTATACCGGTTATTCCAACGCGGTTGCCGGTTCGGGTGAATTCCTCAAGGACGACCTCAAGGCAGACCCTGCGGTCAACACCCCGGCGGAATTCAATGATCGTCTGAGTGCCTATCAGGCTTGTTCGCCGGCGTCCAAGGACCTGCGCGAAAAGGTCTGGACAAAGCTCAAGTCGTAATCGGCTGAAGACTGACGGGCCGAAACCGTTGTTGCGGTTTCGGCCCGTTTTCTATTGTTGCTGCTTCAGCAGCGCTCAGTCCGGGGTGCCCGATTGCCGGCGGGAATGGAAGACTTCCGCGGGATCCTCGAAGTCGAGATTGCAGCAGATGCGGTAGGCCTCGAGCGTGTCCGCGTCGAGTTTTCCACGTTGGTAGAAGTACATCGCCGCACCATAGCGGTGCCAACCGGAATTCGGCGCGCCGAGAGGCAGCGACAGCAGCTTGAGCTGGCGCTCGTCTTCCTCGTTTTCGGCCTTGATCGGCAGCATGGTCTGCGCTCCGGGGGTTAGAAGTCGGCTGGAGGGGTCGCGCTGCGCCGTGAATTGACGAAGAACGGTTTGTCGACCAGATGGCACCTGGCCATGCGGCGCTGCCACCTGATTTCCTTCTGCAGGTAGATTTCCACCCATAGATCGTCGGTGACCGACTGGCCGTAGGGTGCGTCGAGCCAGGCATAGGCCACATTGCGCTTGCAGGTCGGTGACCACAGGGCCGAGGTGACCATGCCGACCTCGCGGGTCTTGCGATGGTAGACCAGCGCGTTGTGGGCTGGCTTGTCGCGCTCGATCTCGATGGCGACGAGTTTGCGGCGCGGGGTCTGCTTGGACAGCTCGACAAGGGCACGACGGCCATTGAAATGCGGTTTGTCCAGCGCCACCAGCCATTCGAGGCCGAGCTCGTAGGGGGTGTTCGCCCGATCGGTTCTCAGCACGGTCTGGGCCGAGAGGAAGTCGACCTTCGGCAACAGGAAACCGGCCTCGATGCGAGCCATGTCCAGCGCTTCATAGCCAATGACCCGCAGGCCACGCAGCTTGCCCGCCTGCATCAGGGCATCGAAGACCTTGAGCGCATCGGCCGGCTTCATCCAGAGTTCATAGCCGAGATCGCCGGTAAAGCCGGTGCGCGAGATGGTGACGTCGGATCCGGCAATCTTGAACTCCGCAATTCCGAACGTCTTGAGCGTCTCGATGTCTTTGAGGTCGAGATCTTTCAGGATGGCGCAGCTGGTCGGACCCTGCAGCGCCACACCGGCAACGTCGCGGGTCACGTCGCTGATCGACACGTCAAAACCCCAGCCGATGTCTTCCAGCCAGGAAAGCTGCGGCTCCTGGCAGCAGAGCCGGAACTCGGTCTCGGAAAGCCGGAAGATGGTGCCGTCGTCGACGACATTGCCGTCCTCGTCGCACCAGATGCAGTATGCAACGCGGCCGGGCTTGAGCTTGCGAATATCGCGGGTGACCAGCCGGTTGACCACTGCCTCGGCGTCGGGGCCGGTGATCGAATATTTGCACATCGGTGAAATGTCGAACAACGTCGACTGGTTGCGGATGGCGAAATACTCGAACTCGACATTGTCGAGCACCGAAGGGGAGGCGTATCCCATCCAGTTCATCCAGGCTTGCTGGCGGTTGAGTGCGACCAGGCGGTCATGGAAGGGGCCGGGCTCCAGTCCCATGGCGACCTGAGGGGTTGGTTTTGCGTTGGCTGCCATGTCAGTTCCCCTGATCGCGGATCGCGGCACGTGCCGCATTGAAGCCGGCGGCGCCGGAAATGTCGCCGCCCGGATGGGCGCCTGCGCCGCACAGATAAAGGCCGGCCACCGGCATCCTGTACTGGGCGGCTCCGTCGAACGGGCGCAGCATCAGCAACTGATCGACCCGCAATTCGCCATGATGCCAATGCCCACCGGCGGCACCGTAACCGGTTTCGATGTCGGCGGGCGACATCACCCGGCTGTCGGAGACGGCAGATCCGATCCCCGGCAGGGCGTCTTCGAGCACGGTGAGAACCGAAGCGGAGAGTTTTGCCCGGGCATCGTCAGTCCAGCCTCCATTGAGATCGTAGGGGGTGAACTGGGCGCTGACGCAAAGCCGCCGGGTCGTAGCGTCATAGGTGGCTTCCAGCACCGGCCGTTCCGGCAGGTCGCAATACTTGGCGGCATTGAACGCGGTTTCGATCATTTGCATGTCGGGGGCGATGACCAGCCGCTGGCCGCTGGTGATGGTGCCGCCTCCGCGCAGCGAGGGCATGTCGGCGATGTCGAAATCGAGACGGGACACCATGCCCTTGGCCGCCATGTTGCGGCAACGCCGGACGAATTCGCCATCGAGATGCTCGACACCCAGCAGGGTCATCAGCGTGGTCTTGGGGGATGCGTTGGACAGCACCAGCGGGGCGGAGATTTCCTCGCCTGACTGGAGCCGGACACCTGATGCCCGATCGGCGTCGACGAGGATCCTGTCCACCTGGGCTCCGGTGCGGATCTCTCCGCCGGCGGCCGTCACGCAGTCCGTCAGCGCCTTGACCAGCGCTGCCGGGCCGCCTTCGGGCATGAACCGCAGCCCGTGGCCGTGCGAGGTTTGCGAGGCCATCCGGTAGAGCAGGGTGAGCACCGTGCCGGGAGACCGCGGGCCCATGGCGCCGCCCAGCGTTGCATCCATCGCCAGCGCACCGGCCAATGGCCCGTCGCCGATCTCGTCATTGAGCAAATCCCAGGCATTGGAGAGGATGATGCGCAGCAGGTCGCGCATTTCGGTCTTGCCCAGCAGGCGCATTTTCAACGCCATGCGGGCAAGCGCCGCCATCTCGCCGAAACTCGCCTTGCCGAGACCCGGCGGTGGTTCGAGCATCATCACGCCGAGCGCCTTGGCCTGACGGCCGATCCTGGCATGAAACGTGGAATAGGCCTGGGTCGTGGCGGTGTCGACGCCCTTGACCTGGCCGCCGAGAATGCTGACCGCCGATCCATCGGAGCCGATCGAGACGGTTTCGACGGGTTTTGCCGTGCCGATCAGCCGTGGGTCGAGCGCAAGCGCCTTGATGATTTCGGGACGCAGGGCGTAGGGCAGGGGGGCTATACGGAAGCCCTCATCCCCGAGCATGCCGCCGGTGTGGTCGCGGGCTTCGAGCACCAGGACCTTGCGGCCCTTGCGGGCCAGCATTGCAGCCGCGACGAGGCCATTGTGGCCCGCGCCGATGATGATTGCGTCATAGCGCCCGCTCATGCCGATAATCCCATGTCGATACGATAACCAAGATCGCCCAGTACCTCGCGCGCCGCATTGGCGCCGGGAGCGCCCATGACGCCGCCGCCGGGGTGGGTGGAGGATCCGCACATATAAAGCCCCTTGATCGGCGAGCGGTACTGCGCGTAGCCGGGCACCGGGCGGTTGAACAGCAACTGATCGAATGTCAGTTCGCCCTGGAAGATGTTGCCTTCGGTGAGGCCGACCTGGTCCTCGATGTCCTTCGGGCTGCGGATCTCCTTGTGGACGATCAGCTTGCGGAAATCGGGGCTGTGGCGCTCGATCTTGGAGATCACGGTCTCGGCGAAGGCTTCGCGGTTGGTGTCGTCCCACTCGCCGTCGGCCAATTCGTATGGCGCGTATTGCACGAAGATCGTGGCGTAATGCTTGCCCGGCGGGGCCATCGACGGATCGATCTGGGTCGGGATCAGGAAATCGACATAGGGGCTTGCCGACCAGCGTCCGTCCTTCCAGTCATCATAGGCGCGCTCGATCTCGGCCATGTCGTCGAGGAAGTGCAGGTCGCCGCGCAGGAACGAGGCATCCTTCGGCGCGCCGGTAAAGGTCGGCATGCCATCGAGCGCGACGTTGAGCTTGCCCGACGAGCCGCGGAAGCGATAGCGTTTGACGCCCTTGACGAAGTCCTGCGGCAGTTCCTTTTCCTCGGTGTGGTCGATGAATGTGCGGCGCACATCCATTCCCGAGACGACGGTGTCGGCGTGGAATTCGTCGCCGTTTTCCAGTGCCACGCCGCGGACCTTTCCGTCCCGCACGATGAAACGGTCGAGACCGGAACCTGTGCGGATCTCGCCGCCGGAGGCTTCGAACGAACGGGCCATCGCCTGGGTGATGGAACCCATGCCGCCGCGGGCAAAGCCCCAGGCACCGATGGCACCGTCGACTTCGCCCATGTAGTGATGCAGCAGCACATAGGCCGTGCCGGGCGAATAGGGGCCCAGGCCGGTGCCGATGATGCCGGAGCCGGCGAGGTAGGCCTTGATCATCGGCGTTTCGAAGTACTGGTCGAGATATTCGGCAATCGACATGGTCCAGAAACGGACGGTTTCGGCCATTTCGCGGGGGCCAAGCCCGTGAAACCGCTTGAGAATGTAAAGCAATTCGGAGATGTCGCGCGGCTTCAGCGAGGCCGGGTCCGGCGCTGTGCGCAGCAGCAGCGGCTTGATGAACTTGCACTGGCGCATGACGGCGCGGGAGTAGCGTTCATAGCCATCGGCATCGCGCGGCGAGTGGCGAATCAGTTCGCGGCGCAACGCATCATGATCCGACATGTAGGCGAAGTACTCACCCTTCGAATTGAACGTTCCGCCGCCTTCATAGGGGATGACCTGAAGGCCGAATTTCGGCAGCTCGAGAGCCCTGATGATCTCCGGACGCAGCAGCGAGCAGACGTAGGAACAGTTAGAATAGGTCCAGCCCGGGGTCAGCGAAAGACTGACCGCCGCACCGCCGACATGGTCTTCTTTTTCAATGATTAAGGTCTTCAACCCGGCCCGGGCCATAAAGCAGGCAGTGGTAAGGCCATTGTGGCCAGCCCCTACGATGATCGCGTCATATTTCATGTTCCGCCCCGGGAATGAGAAAAGGCAACGCTAGAATAATCTGAGCGTTCAGTCAAAAAATTTGTTCTGTCATCTTTTTGAACGGTGCGCTAGAGATTCATTATGACGCAACAGGCAGATGCTCAGAAGGTCTCTCCGACCAGCATTCGCACACAGGCACGGGTGATAGAGGCTGTGGTTGATGTGGTGGCGCGCCATGGCATCAGCGGCACGACGTTCGCCAATGTGTCGGCGGCGGCGGGCGTATCCCAGGGCGTGCTGGTTTTTCATTTCAAGAACAAGGAAGGCCTGCTGACCGAAACCCTGGCGCGGATGCTGCAGGAATACGGGCAGGCCTGGAGCGAGGCGATGACTTCGGCTGATCCGCTCGATCGCATCCTTGGGCTGATCCGCACCGATTTCAGTCCCCAGATCTGCGGCCGCACCAAGTTGGCCCTGTGGTTTTCGTTCTGGGGCGAGGCGGGTGCCCAGCCGCTCTACAACAAGATCTGTGTGGAAGCGGAGGACGCGCGGTACGAGGCGATGCTCAGCAGTTGCCGGGATCTTATCGAAATTTCGGGAGGCCCGGACCCGGTTCTGCTGACGCAGTCGATCGACGCCTTTACCGACGGGCTGTGGCTGCAGATGCATCTGCATGTTCATCCGATAAGCCGCAAGGAAGCTCTGGATTCAGCATTCGCACATCTGCGCCTGCTTATTCCCGATCACGCGGATCGCGTCTGAGCGGCTTGGAACGTGCGGAAATGTTCCTGCGCGGGCTGTGACGAGACAAGTTTTTCATAGGTCATCACGAGGCATCCGGAATGGCGCCGACGCCCCTTTGGGGACGGCTTTGCAGACTTGCGCGGAGCTCCGTTTACAAACACTATTGAATGAACGTTCAACAAATTTGTTGCATTGACGAGGCTTTGCGCCAATAATTCGGGAAATCGATTGAGTGAGGAACACGACCCATCATGACAGATGGCTTCCCCAATTCGACAACAAAGGCGCATGCTGGAAATCCGTCAGAGGAGGCCGCGCCGGAATACGACGACACCGCTATCCGCTTCCTGGAGGCGCTGTGGGGCGAGGGGTTCCTGTCGCCCGGTGGGCCTGACGAGGTTCACAGGGTCGTTGCCGACATCGATTTCTCGGGCAAGCAGGTGCTTGATATCGGCTGCGGATCGGGTGGCATCACGCTGTTTCTGGCGCGTGAATACAAGCCTGAAGCCATTGTCGGCTTCGATGTCGAACAGCCGGTCGTCGATCTGGCCACGAAACGTGCCACCGAACAGGGGCTGGCGGACCGGGCCAGGTTCGTACGCGGTGCGCCGGGGCCGCTGCCCTTTGCCGATCAGAGCTTTGATGTGGTGTTTTCCAAGGACGCGCTCATCCACGTGGCCGACAAGGAAACCCTGTTTGCGGATATCTTCCGAGTGCTCAGGCCGGGCGGACGATTTGTTGCCAGCGATTGGCTGACCTCGCATGATGGTGAGCCATCGGCGGCGATGCGGGCCTATCTTGCGGCCGAAGGCCTGAGTTTCGGCATGGCATCGGCAGCACGGTACGAAGCGGCGATGGCCAAGGCCGGTTTTGCCGACGTGCGGACGGTCAACAGGAATGCCTGGTATCGCGAGGTGGCACGCGGCGAACTGGAGCGTCTCAAGGGGCCATTGTACGAACCGGTCGCCAAGGCCGTCGGCGCAGATTATGTCGACAAGAACATCAAGACCTGGAGCGCCATGCAGACGGTGCTCGACAGCGGCGAGCATTGCCCGACCCATGTGTTTGGAACCAAACCGGCTGCAAGGCCACTATGATGAAAAAGGAAAAAGGCTCTGAGCCCAGCACGTAAAACCGAGAACGCGGCTCCGGCCACGCCGCCGACCGAGGCGGCACGCCGCCGGGAACCCAAGGCATTGCGCCGGGAACAGTTGATCAATGCGACGATCGACTCGCTGGCCAAGCGCGGCTATGCGGCGACGACACTCGCGGACGTGGCTGATGGCGCCGGACTGTCGCGCGGGATCGTCAATTTTCATTTCACCAGCAAGGACAACCTGCTCAGCGAAACGATCAAACATTTGCAGGACGAGTACACGGCAAACTGGCTGGCGATGGTGAAGAAGGCGGAGACAGACACCGCCTCGCAATTGCTGGCGATGGTGACGGCCGATCTCGACCGCAAGATCTGCACCCACCGCAAGCTGGCGGCCTGGTTCGCCCTGATCACCGAGGCCAAGTCCAGGCCGACCTACCACAAGCTGGCTTGGGAGCGGGACGACAAGTACCGGACCACGCTGGCCTCGATCTGCCGGGTGGCCAAGCAGGAGGGCGGGTATGGCTTTGATGCCCAGAGCACTGCCGATGCGATCTACGCCATGCAGGAAGGGTTGTGGCTCCGGATGATGCTGTTCGGCAAGGATTACAAACGCGAAACGGCGCTCAAGGTGGTTCTCGATACCCTGTGCACGATTTTTCCAAAGCACTTCTCAACCGACGGTACGCCGTTGAAAATTCACGAAGAAGACTAATCAAGGAGGTTATTATGCAACAAAAACTATCCAGAGGTTTGATTTTCAGTTTTGCCGTGGCCCTGTCGCTCGGTGTCGCTCCGGTTGGCGCATCGGCGGAAGACGGAGAACTTACAGTGTTCGACTGGGCCGGATACGAGGATCCGGCGTTTCATCCGGCCTATGTCGAGAAGTACGGCGATTCACCGGCATTCGCGTTCTTCGGTGACGAGGAAGAAGCGTTTCAGAAGCTGAGAACCGGGTTCAAGGCCGATGTCGCGCACCCGTGCTCGCAGAGCGTGGTGAAGTGGCGCGATGCAGGCTTGCTCAAGCCGCTCGACACGTCGCGTATTCCCGAGTGGGACAACATCCTGCCGGGCTTCAAGACCATGAAAGACCTGATGACGACCGAGGATGGCAAGGCCTGGATGGTGCCGTTCGACTGGGGCAACACGGTGGTTACCTACCGCACCGACAAGATCGATGAAGCCGACATCCAGTCGCTCAAGGCTTTCGCCGATCCGAAATTCAAGGATCGTGTATCCATCGGTGACAATGTGGACGACGCCTATGCTCTGGCGTCTCTCGCCATCGGCCAGACAGACTGGGCCAAGATGACCGATGAGCAGTTTGCCGAGGCATCCGCCTTCCTGCGCGAGGTTCACAAGAATGTGCGCATTTACTGGACCGACAACACCGAGCTGAGCCAGGCGATGGCCGGTGAGGAAGTTGATCTGGCCTGGGCCTGGAATGAAACAGCGACTACGCTGATGGCCGATGAAGTGCCAGTTGCCATGAAGCGGGACACCGACGAAGGCCTGTCGACCTGGGTCTGCGGTTACGTTCTGCTCGAGGGCGCGGAAGGCAGCGAAGACAAGGCCTACGACTATATCAATGCCACGCTGGATCCGGTCGTGTCGAACTACCTGGTGTCCGAATGGGGCTATGGTCACGGGAATGCCAAGGGCATGGACGCGATTGATCCAGAGACGCTCGAAGGCGCGGGCTATAGCGATGTGGCGGCCTTTGTCGACAAGACCTTGTTCCAGTCGCCGATCCCGTCGGAGCTGAAGCAGAAGATGATCACCGAATTCGAAAAGATCAAAGCTGGATACTGATCGTTTTCGCCAATCAGGCTAAAAAACGGAAAAGGCGCCGGACATCCGGCGCCTTTTTTGATGCGCGCATGGCTGGCCACCGGACGGCGAGGTCGATGAGGCGTGCCAAGGCCGCCGCAGACGATTGAAGGAAGCAAGGTTTTTTGGTTTGCGCAGGCAGAAGCGTGCGTAAAGGTCAGTCCTGCATGATGATGAAGGCGTCGCGATCATAGGTGACGCGAACCTCCGATCCGACCGGGATGTCGTCGGCGCCAAAGTCGTTGGTTTCGACCACCGAGAGATGTTCGTCCTGTCCTTCGACGGCGACCGCCAGCGATGTCACCTCACCAAAGTAGTTGCGGTCAACCACCTTGCCGGTAAGGATCGGGTCTGCGGTTTCGCCTTCCCAGACAATGCGCAGCCGCTCGGGCCGGATCCCGATGATGGCTTTCGACGGATCGGTAATCGCCTTTCCGGTCAGATGGCCGGTGATGTCGCCGATGCCGGGCAGGGTTGCCTTGAAGGCCTGTCCGGAGATCGCCAGCTGCGATGAGGTCAGGAAGTTCATGCCGCCAAGAAAATCGGCAACCTGGCGTGTGGCGGGATTCTGGTAGATCTCCTTGGGATCGGCGATCTGGGCGATCTGGCCGGAGAACATCACCGCAATCCGGTCCGACATGCTCAGCGCCTCGTACTGGTCGTGGGTGACCAGCACGAAGGTGATGCCGATCTGGCGCTGCAGGTGCCGGAGTTCCACCTGCATCTGTTCGCGCAAATTCTTGTCGAGCGCCGACAGCGGCTCATCCAGCAGCAACACCTTCGGACGCATCACCAGTGCACGCGCCAGGGCGACACGCTGGCGTTGGCCGCCGGAGAGCTGGTTTCCCATGCGCGGACCAAGGCCGGAAAGCTCGACCTGCTCAAGCGCTTCCTTGACCCGGCTTTCCTCCTCGGCCCGGCCCAGCTTCAGCCGCTTGAGGCCGTAGGCGATATTCTCGGAGACATTGAGATGGGGGAAGATGGCGTAGCTTTGAAACACCATGTTTGTGGGGCGCAGGTTCGGCGGAATGCCGGCCATCGACTTGCCGCCGATGAGGATGACCCCGGATGAAGGATTGTCGAAACCGCCGATCATCCTGAGCAATGTGGTCTTGCCGCAGCCTGAGGGGCCAAGAAGCGAAAAGAACTCGCCTTCGCCTATCGATGCGTTGAGCGTATCGAGCGCCCGGAAGGTGCCGAAACTCTTGTCGACGTCTTTGATCTCGATCATCGGGGAGGCGGTCATTGGTCACCTGTCGGTTTGGCCATGTCAGTACGCTGCATCGGCTGTGATCTCATGGGCGGACCGCCAGTTTCCGTTCCGCGTGGCGGCGGAAGATCTCTGCTGCGGTCAGCAGAACCAGTGAAGCGGCGATCAGGATCGATCCCAGCGCCAGCACGTTGGGAAGCTTGGCGGCGAAGCGCAGCTGTCCCCAGATGTAGACCGGCAGGGTCGGTTCGGTTCCGCTGAGGAAGAAGGCGAGGATGAACTCGTCGAGCGAGATGGTGAAGGTGACGAGAAGGCTGGAGACGATCGACGGGGCCAGCATCGGCAATGTTACCCGGCGCAGCGTGCCGAAGGCGGTTTCGCCGAGATCACGCGAGGCCTCTTCCATGGCCGGGTCGAAGCCTTCGAACCCGGAAACCAGGACGGTTACCGAATAGGGGACGCAGATCAGCAGATGTCCGAGAATGACGGTGAACAACGACAGTCTCATCCCCAGGCCGAGCATCACGACGAGCAGGGAAATGGCAATGATGATTTCCGGCAGGATCAGCGGCGCCATGATCAGGCTGCTGGCCGCGCCCTTGCCGCGGAACCGGTGTCTTGTCATGGCGCGTGCGGCGCAGATGCCGAGGATGGTGCTCAGCAGGGCGGCGCTGATGCCGACGATGAGCGAATTCCAGGCCGCTCCATGCATCGCGGCATTGCTGGCCAGTCCTTCATACCATTTGAAGGTGAAGCCGACCAAAGGCAGTTTCGGCGTTGCGGAATCATTGAAGGAGAAGATCGGCAGCAGCAGCACCGGAAAGTACAGGATCGCCACATAGAGGATCACATAAGTCGACAGCAACCGTTTGGGGGAGGGGAGAAATCTCATTTGAGAAGCCTCTTCAAACCGGCGGACAGCAGGATGATGGAGCCCGCGACCATCGAGACGATCACCATTGTGCTGACGGCCAGTGCCGCGCCGAGCGGCCAGTTGGAGGCCTTGCCGAACTGCACCTGGATGGCGTTGGCGATCATGATGCCGTCCTTGCCGCCGACCAGTTTCGGGGTGACGTAGTCGCCGACCGTCGGGATCAGCACGATCATCAGCGCCGCTATGATGCCCGGCATGGTCAGCGGCAGCGTGATCCTGAGGAACCGGCGGACCGGGCCATCGCCGAGATCGGCGGCGGCCTCGAGCAGCGAGCGGTCGAGTTTTTCAAGCGACACGAAGATCGGCAGGATTGCGAACGCGGCCCAGCTGTGCGCCAGGGTGATGATGACGGCGTTGACGTTGTAGATCAGCGAACTCAGCGGCTCGGAGATGACGCCCAGATAAAGCAGTCCGGTGTTGAGCACGCCCTTGTATCCGAGGATGACCTTCCACGACAGGATGCGAAGCAGGTAGCCGGACCAGAACGGCACGGTGATGATGAACAGCCAGAGGCCTTTGTAGCGTCCGCCGTAAAACGACACGAACCAGGCAACCGGGTAGGCGAGGATGACGGTAACAAAGGCGACCGAGGTCGAAACGAACAGCGAGCGCATCAGCAGATCGCGGTAGATCGGCTCGGTCAGCGCCGCCTGATAGTTCTTCAAGGTGAAGGTCTTGTCGATGGTCAGGTAGTCCTGCGACCAGAAGCTGTTGGCGACAATCACGATGATCGGCCCGATCAGCAGCAGCATGGCGTAGAGCAGCGGTGGGGAGATGGTCAGCCAGCCCTTGCCGGTCTCCGAGCGCAAAAACCGCATGACCGGCATGTCGCCGGCGGGGCGCTTGGCGGGCAGTGTGGGGGCAGTCGGATCCAAGGGCAGTTCCTCGCAGTGACCGAGATTGCGGACAGGTTGAATGGCCCGCATGCGGAGACCCCGTTCCGAACCTCAAAGCCCGGAGCCGAGCCCGCTGATTTGAAGCCAAAAGAGAGTTGAATGCAAGCCGTTTTTCTGTCAAATTGACTGAACAGCCATTCAATAACGAACTTAAATTGCGTTGCAAAGCTGTTGAAAACCGGTGCTGCGCAGATCTCTTGGGAATTCCGCATTATGTCCGATAAACAAGCCAATCTTTACAAAACGGCCACTCAGGACGCGGTCGATCACCTGATCCAGCCCTGGCCGTCCGCCGGCTCGATCGGTGCGGAAGCGCGCGGCATGGTCGGTGACGGTGAAGGGGTCTATGTGCACGACGAGAAGGGCCGCAAGCTGATCGACGGACCGGCCGGAATGTGGTGCACCAATGTCGGTCACCGCAACGAAATTCTGGCCGATACGCTCAAAGAACAGGCGATGGAGCTGTCCTACAATTCGCCCTGGTACACAACTAACGAGCCGTCGGCGGAACTGGCCAAGCGCATTGCCGCTCATGCCCCTGGCGATCTCGATCATGTGTATTTCACCACCGGCGGATCCACCGCGGTGGAGAGCGCGCTTCGGTTCGCGCAGTTCTACAACAATGTCCGCGGCCTCGAGGGCAAGAAGAAGATCATCTGCCGGGAAGGCGGCTATCATGGCAGCACCTACCTGTCGGCGAGCCTGAACGGCAGCCAGCGGTCAAGAAACTGGATGGACTTTGCCGACGACATGATGATCCGACTGTCCTGCCCGGATCCGTTCCGCCGTCCGAAAGGCATGAGCGTGGAAGCGTTCCGCGACCAGATGGTCAACGAGTTCGCCGAGGCGGTGCGCGAGCACGGGGCCGAAAACATCGCGGCCTTCATCGGTGAGCCGATCATGGCTTCGGGTGGGGTGATCGTGCCGCCGAAAGGCTATTTCAAGGCAATCCGCGAGATCTGCACGGCCAACGATATCCTGTTCATCGCCGACGAGGTGGTTACCGCCTTCGGCCGGCTCGGGCATGTGTTTGCGTCCGAGGCCTGTTTCGATGTGGTGCCCGACATCATCACTTTCGCCAAGGGCGTCACCTCGGGATATTTCCCGCTGGGCGGCATGGTGGTTTCGGACCGGTTGCTCTCGAGCCTGCGGACCTCAAACCATCCCGAGGCGATGTATGCGCACGGGCTGACCTATTCCAGCCACCCGATCGGCTGCGCGGTGGCGCTGAAGAACCTCGACATTCTCGAGGATGACCTGCTCGCCTACACCCGCGAGATCACGCCGTATTTTCATGAGAAGATGAAAATGCTGGAAGAGCTTGAACTGGTTGGCGAGGTGCGCGGCATGGGACTGATGGCCTGCATCGAATGCGTTGCGGACCGGGAGAGCCACAATCCGATCCGGCTCGACACCGAAGTCGGTGTGCGCATCGACCGGCATTGCCAGGAGTTGGGCCTGCTGGTGCGGCCACTGGTGCATATGTGCGTGATGTCGCCGCCGCTGGTCATCACCCGCGAGCAGATCGACACCATGGCAGGCATTTTGCACGAGGGCATTTCGCGGACCATGCGCGACCTGCGCCAGGAAGGGATCTGGAACGGCTGAGCGCTTCGGCACATCGTTCCGGTTCAGATACGGATAAAATCAAAACACCCGCCCTGGAGATTTCCCGGGCGGGTGTTTTTTTGTGCCAAGTGATACGGCTGATCAGAAGTTTATGGTCATCTCGGCATTGAGACGGGCGACCTCGTCTTCCTTGGGCCGCTCCTCGAGATTGGAGATCGGCAACACCGCGCGGATATGATCGTGGTGACTGCGCACGCCGTATTCGAGATCCGAGAGATAGAAGCCCTTGAAGGCGCTCGACTGCAAGGCCTCGTTGGACCATTCGGTGAGCTGGACATCCTCGCCCATGGTCTCGTAGTCGATCCGGGCGGCGAGCTTGCGCGCAACGGTCTGTTCGCGGCTTTCCTCACGGTAGCGGTAGACGGCGCCGCGCAGCACGGTCTCGCCTGTGGACAGCGGAAACTCCTGATAGAACTGCACTGATTCCGGTGTCACGCCGATCACTGCATTGGGGAACATTCCGTAATAGACCCAGGCGCGCTTGAGGTAGTCCGGCATGTCAGGCCGTGGCTGCATCGCCTTGAGATAGTTTCGGACGCTCCAGCGGCGGCCGTTTTCGTTGCACTCCGCGTAAGATCTAGACATGCCATTGACGAAGGGCTCGTCAAAATAGGAGCGGCCGTAAAGGTCCTGAAGCGCCGGGTGGGCGAGGGCAACGTGATAGCCTTCATTGTCGACGTCTCGAACCGATTTCCAGTTGACCTTGGAGACCATGGTCCAGATCTCGCCGCTTGGCACCATGTTGTTTACGTCGAAATGGGCGATTTCCTCGGCGAAGGGCGCAAACATCTCGGCGACCGAGCTTTGCGGGCCTTTTTCAAAGCGGATGAAGACGAAGCCGTTCCAGACTTCCGCCTCAAGCGGTTGCAGTCCGAACTCGACCTTGTCGAGATCGGGGAAGGATTTCGGTTTTGCCGCGCCGCGCAGGGTGCCGTCGAGATTGTAAACCCAGCCGTGGAACGGGCAGATCAGGGCGCCCTTGCAGGCGCCTTGCTCGTCGGCGACCACGCGCGCGCCGCGATGCCGGCACATGTTGTGGAAGGCGCGGACCTCGCCATCGTTGCCGCGAACGATAAGCGCCCGCTCGCCGCACATGTCGAAGGCGATGTAGTTGCCCGGCTCCGGCAGGTCGGACACGTGGCAGGCAATCTGCCAGTGCTTGCGGAAGATCTCCTGCTTCTCGAGCTCGAGAAACGCATCCGAGTGGTAGGTCCAGCCCGGGAGGCCGCTGCGGTCCCAGTTCTCGGGTATCGATATATCGCGATGGGAAACGGGGCGGTTCATCAAAGCACCTATTTTTCTGAGTAATTACTCAAAAATTAAGCTGAACCCGCCGCAACGTCAAGTCATGCTTGCGGGAGGGCGGAAAAAATGGGCGCAAAACCGCCGGTTTTCGGGTCGGAATCGGCGCAACGACGATCTGCGGCAAGCCTTGGAGGGCTTGAAGCACGGTGGAACGAATAGGCCGATGTGCCCAGGAACACTCTGAGCGCCCTGCGTTCGCGCGCAAAAAGACCGGCTGAAACGCGATCAGGCGCTTCAGCCGGTCAATTCGTCTGATGAAAAGCGGTGTCCGGCGTCGTTACATCTGCGACGGCAGAAACAGCACCAGCCAGGGAAACAGCACAAGGATAAGCAGCCGGACGATGTCCATCATCCAGAACGGGGTGACGCCCTTGAAGATGGTTCCGACCGAAATGTCGCCAACCACGCTTTTGAGGATGAAGACGTTGAGGCCGACCGGCGGGGTGATCAGGCTGATTTCGGTGACCACCACCACGACGATGCCGAACCACACCGGATCGAAGCCGATCCCGGTTACCAGCGGGAAGAAGATCGGCACTGTCAGCAGCAGCATCGACAGGCTTTCGAACACGCAACCGAGTGCTACGTATATCAGGATGATGACGGTCATGACCAGCCAAGGGGACAGATCGGCGCTGACGATCATGTCCTTCAGCGTCTCGGGCAAGCCGGCGTAATTGACGAAGTTCGAGAAGATCCAGGCGCCGATCAGCACCGAGAACAGTTGCGCGGTGGTGGTTGCGGTTTCCTTGAGGACAGTGATCGTTTCCTTCACCGTCAGCGAGCCGCGGAACAGGGCGATCAGGAAGGCGCCCATTGCGCCCATGCCGGCGGCTTCGGTGGGGGAGAAGGTCAGGTGGATCGGCCAGAAATCAAGCGCGCCGTAAAGCCCGCCGATGACCAGGAAAAACAGCAGCAGCACCGACCAGACGCCACGCAGGGCCTGGAGTTTTTCCGCCAGGCTGAAACGACGGCCGGCAGGACCGGCAGCGGGATTGCGAAACACCGAGATCTGCACGGCTACCAGATAGAACAGGATGCCGAGGATGCCGGGAATGATGCCGGCGATGAACAGCTTGCCGATCGAGGTTTCGGTGAGCAGGCCGTAGATCACCAGGATGACCGATGGCGGGATCAGGATGCCGAGCGTGCCGCCGGCGGCAATGGAGGCCGAGGACAGTTCATCGGAATAGCCGAGCTTGCGCATCTCCGGCATGACCACTTTCGACATGGTTGCTGCGGTGGCCAGCGAGGAGCCACAAATGGCGGCAAAACCGCCGCAGGCGGCAATCGTCGCCATCGCCAGGCCACCACGGAAATGGCCCAGAAAGGCGTTCGAGACCTGATAGAGTTCGCGGCTGATGCCGCCCTTGTTGACGAACAACCCCATCAGGATGAACAGCGGCACGACCGACAAGCCGTAGTCCTGGCTGGTGTCGATGATCAGCCTGGAGACGAGCGAAATCGCCGCCATGAAATTGGTCTGGTAGGTCATGCCGACCATGCCGACGATGCCCATGGCAAAGGCAATGGGCATTCGCAGCAGGACCAGGGTCAGGACTGCTGCAAAACCGATGAGGGATTCAATCATGTGTAACTCGCAGCAAGTCAGGTTTTAGCAGAACGACCAGCCCGCGCAGGGCCATCGTGAGCGCGGTCACAAGGGTCATGAGGGCGATGAACCAGGTGATGTAGAAAACCGGGATCGAGAGATATTCGGTCAGGTCGCCGTAGCTCCTGGCGCGTTCGGCCAGATCAAAGGCGCGCATGGCCGGCCAGACAAGCAGAATGCCGCAGGCAAGCGTAACCAGGCCGTCGAGGAGGCGCTCGATTCCGGCCTTGCGGAACAGCGGATCGAGGAGGTCGACAACGATGTGATCAGCCCGGCCCGATACGATCGGAAGAGCGGAGAACACGATCACCGCCATGGCGATGCGGGTGAGCTCCGTGGCAGCTTCAATGGGCGCCGAGAAGGTGGAGCGCATGATGACATCGGCAAAGGTCAGAACCATCAGGATGAACAATGTCGCTGCGGCGAGGAGCATCGGCAGCTCCGCCAGCCGGTTCAACACTTTGGCGATGGATTTCATGGATTGCTCCCTAGAAGGCAGTTTGCGGGGGCAGGGCGGTGCCGTGCCCCCGCATCGAGCTTACTTGCCGTAAGATGCCATTGTCGATGCCACCATTTCGGCTGCAGCATCGGCATCGATTCCCAGAGCCGAAATCTCGGCCAGGACCTTGGTGCGCACGCGCGCGGCCATTTCGGCGAAAGCGGCCTGGTCTTCCGCGCTGGCGGTGACGATGGTGTTGTCGCTCGCAGCCATGGTGGCTTCACGTGCCCTTGCATCGCTTGCATCCCAGGCGACGCCCATCATCTTGGAGGCGGTCTCGCCGAAGACTTTCTCTTCGAGCGAAGCCTTCACGTCGTCAGGCAGCGAATTGAACTTGTCTTCGCTCATGATGACGGCAAAGGCGCCGCGATAGAAACCGCCCGGCATTTCATAGACGTTCTTGGCGACTTCGTTGAGCTTGAAGCTCAGCCGCTCGCCCATGTTCATGGCAACTGCATCCGCGGCGCCCGACGACAGGGTCTCGTAGACCTTGGGTGCCGGAACCTGGATGCCGACAAGGCCGAGTTCCGCGCCGACATCGGCGGACACGCCGCCACCGAGACGGGTCTTGAGGCCCTTCAGGTCAGCCAGGGAATTGACCGGCTTGTTGGAGTGGATCTGGCCCGGACCATGGGTGGTCAGCGCGATGACCTTGGTTCCCTTGAACTCGTCAAGCTGAGCCAGGTACTTCTCGTGCACCTGCCAGTAGGCCACGGATGCGGCCTCGGCATTGCCTTCGTAGCCCGGAAGCTCGATCAGCTTGGTGCCGACGAAACGTCCCGGCTGATAACCGTTGAAGATGATGGTGATATCGGCGGCGCCGTCAAGAATGAGGTCCATCTGCGCCGGGGGAGGGGCAAGCCCCATCTTGATCTCGCCGCTGACCTGTCCGTCCGTCGCTTCTTCCATCATACCGATGAGGCCTTGCAGCATCTCGGTGTTGATTGGATGCGAAGGCGGCAGCCAGCTTGAAATGGTCAGGTTGATGTCCGCAGCCATTGCTGATGCGGAAAAGCCGACCGCCAGCATCGTGCCAGCGAAGAATGTTCCAATCTTTTTCATGCGCTTCCTCCCGGTGATAAATGGTCAGATGTTCATTTCCTGACCTCGAAGCCAGAAACATGCAATATCATATAAAAACATGCAATGTCATATATGCATCTTTTTCAAGGATTCGCTTTTGGGGTGCCCAGGCCGGTCTGGTCCGGCTGATCGGGTTTGTCCGATTCGAAGTGCTTAATCAGTGCCCGAAGCGTCCCCTTGATTTCCCTTCCATTGCTGCCCTGGAATGATCTGAGCAATTCCTGCTCATTGATTTTCGCCTCTGCGACCAGTTCGTTGGCGAGGTCGCGGCCTTTGTTCGTCAGGAACACGCGGACGCGCCGGCGATCCTTCGGATCGCTTCGGCGCGTGACGAGGCCGCGCTCATCCATCTGAATGATGATCTTGGTCAGGCGGGATTGTTCGATCATGGCGTATTGCGCCAGTTCGGTGACCATCGAGCCGTCCCAATCGGTCAGGCAAGCCATCACCCGCCATTCGGGGACGCGCAATCCCCGAGATCTTACGTGTTCATGGAACCGCGCACTGGCGGCTTCGCTGGCGGCTGCCAGTAGATAGAGCAGGTAATCAGGGACAAAGGCGGCTCGGGGCTCGTCAGGTAAGTTGTTCATCCGGTTTCCGCGTTTGGTATCTGTTCGGTTCAGGTGGCGTTGTCTGACTATACAGGCATTCCACTCAACGTGTTGCCGCGGGCTTTCGGTGTTCCAGGAAATGCGAGACGAAAGGCACTGCGCGGCGGGGGAGTGTTCATCGCATTCGCGGAGAATATCTTCAACAAAAACCTCTTGACAATAAATATATGAAAATTCATGCTTCTCTCCATGTGGGAAATGTGAGTTGGTCAAACCGGTGAAATTGAAAGTTGTCTCGACGCGTCGGCTGACCGACGCAATCAGCGAATTGGTGTTCACTTCCAGCGACGGTGGAGAGCTTGCGGCATATGCGCCGGGGGCTCATGTGAAATTTCAGTTGCCGGTCGGCGAGCGGTCTTATTCGCTGATCGATTTCGAACCGCGCACTCAGGAAAAAAGCGTCGAAAGATATCGCTTTGCGGTTCAGCTCGAGCAGGAAAGCACTGGCGGGTCGCGGCACATGCACGGGCTTGTGCCCGGCGATGAGGTCGTGGCCTCAGTGCCGGCAAACGATTTTCCCTTGATCGCGAACAGGCCTGCCTTGCTCGTCGCGGGAGGCATCGGAATCACGCCGATCATCAGCATGGCGACCGCGCTTTTGCATGCAGGCACACCGTTCCGGTTTCACTATGCCAGCCGGACGAGCGAGGCGATGGCGTACCGCGAAGAACTGGAGCAGGCCTTTGGCGCCCAGTTGGCGCTGCACTTCGACGATCAGTCGGAAACCGGGCTCGATCTGAAGAAGCTTGCGCAGTCGGCCGGCGCCGACGAGCATGTCTATGTGTGCGGTCCGAAAGGCCTGATCGAAGCGGTGAAGTCGGCAATGGACGCAGCCGGCATTGGCCCCGAGCGTATTCATTTCGAACTGTTCACATCCGCTGCCACGCAATCGGGAGACGGATCTTTCGAGGTTCAGGTAAAATCGACCGGAGAGGTATTCGAAGTGCCGCCCGGTAAATCGATCATCGAGGTGCTCGAAGCGGGCGGGATTGATGTCGTGTATGATTGCCAGCGCGGCGATTGCGGAATCTGCCAGACCGATGTCATCGAAGGCGTGCCCGATCACCGCGATGTGGTGCTGAGCGACAGCGAGAAGGCCGAGGGCACGGTAATGCAGATTTGTGTGAGCCGGGCGAAATCGGCCCGGCTTGTGCTTGATCTTTAGGGGAGGGACCGATGGGACGTTATTCAGACAATCCGGCCGCGATAAAAGCGTTGTTCCGAGGCAATGAGGTCCATCGCGACGTCTACATTGACCAGGAGCTTTACAAGCTCGAGATGAAGCACCTGTTTGCCAATGCCTGGGTGTTTGTCGGCCATGAAAGCCAGACCCCGAACAAGGGCGACTATTTTGCCACGCAAATCGGTGATCAGCCGGTGATCCAGGTTCGCCACAGTGACGGCGAAGTGCATGTGCTTTTCAACCGCTGCCCGCACAAGGGCACGAAACTGGTTGTCGACCGCTCCGGCAACACCGGCAAGTTCTTCCGCTGCCCCTATCATGCCTGGTCTTTCAAGACCGACGGCTGCCTGTTGGCTATTCCGCTGAAGAAGGGCTACGAGAGTACCGGCTTTGAAAACAGCGACAGCTCCAAGGGCATGCGTGCAGTCGGCGATGTGAAGAATTATCGCGGCTTCATCTTCTGCCGGCTGGCCGATGAAGGCATCTCGTTCGAGGAGTTTTTCAACGGTTCGCTGTCCTCGATCGACAACATGGTCGAGCGGTCTCCCGCCGGTCGGCTTGAAGTCGCCGGGCCGCCGCTGCGTTACATGCACCATTGCAACTGGAAAATGCTGGTCGAGAACCAGACCGACACCTGTCATCCGATGGTGGCGCACGAAAGCTCGGCGGGAACGGCGGTCAAGCTCTGGGAAGAGCTGGACATGCCCGAGGGCACGCCGTTGCCGGCCGCCATGGAGATCATCGCGCCGTTCATGTCGCCTTATGAATTCTTCGAGAAAATGGGGATCCGGACCTGGCCCAACGGTCATGGCCACACCGGGGTTCACCATTCGATCCATTCGAATTATTCCGCAATTCCGGGTTACCTCGACAAGATGGTCGAGGCCTATGGCGAGGAAAAGGCCAAGGCGATCCTTGGGGAGAACCGACACAACACGGTGTATTTCCCCAACATCATGATCAAGGGGCCGATCCAGCAGTTGCGCGTGTTCATTCCGCTGGCAGCCGACAAGACCCTGGTCGAAAGCTATATCTACAGGCTGGTTGACGGACCCGACGAGCTGACCGCACGCACCGCCATGTACAACCGGATGATCAATGCGCCGACATCGATCGTCGGACATGACGATCTGGAGATGTACGAGCGCGCCCAGGAAGGGCTGCACACCAATGGGCTGGAGTGGGTCAATATCCAGCGGCTTTACGAGGACGACGAGGATTTCAGCGCGGAAACGGTCGAAAACGGCACCACCGAGCGCCAGATGCGCAACCAGTTCGATGCCTGGGTCAAGTTCATGACCTGCGACATGGATATGCCGGAGGCAGCGGAATGAGCATCTCGAAAGACCAGCTGATCGACTTCATCTATGATGAGGTGCGCATGCTCGATGAGGGGCGCTACGACGAGTGGCTCGCGCTGTGGCTCAAGGATGGCCATTACTGGATGCCGCTCGATTACAAGCAGACCGATCCGCTCAACGTCACCTCGCTGATGTACGAAGACCTGTTCATGCTGAAACTGCGGGTCGAACGGCTGAACGGCGCGCGCACCTTCTCGCAAAAGCCCAAGAGCCGCTGCCATCACGTGATCCAGCGTCCCTTTGTCGACGAGATCAACGAGGAGGCAGGGCGCTTCGTCACCACCACCTTCATGCACTACGTCGAAACCCGGCTCGATGAGCAGTTCCTGCTGGCCCTGACGGCGCGGCACGAACTGGCGCTGGTCGATGGCAAGTTGCGGATCGCCAACAAGCGGGTCGACATCCTCAATTGCGACGCAGCCTTCCGCAATATCCAGTTGCTGCCATGATCGAAGCAGGCACCCACACCATCTGGCAGGCCTTTGCCGCCACTGCCGGACGTTATCCGGATCGGCCTGTCTTCAACGTGATGGGGGAGACGGCCGAAATCTACGGGATCGAGCCGGGCGAAATGAGCTACGGCCAGGTCCACGACAGCGTTACGGCGCTGGCCGATGAGCTGCAGCAGAAAGGCTATGGCCCGGGTTTCCGGGTCATGCTTCTGATGGAAAACCGCCCGGTCTTCTTTGTCTGGCTGCTGGCGCTCAACCGCATCGGCGCCTCGGTGGTTCCGGTCAATCCGGATTTGCGGCACTCCGAACTCACCTACATGGCGGGGCACTCCGAGCCGTCCCTGATTGTCGGCATCGCGGAGCGCTGTGAAGGGCTTGCCGCGGCTGCCGAGGAGGCGGGACTTTCGGTGCAGGTGATCACGCCGGGCGATCCCGTCTTGGTGCCGGGGACGGCAGGACCGGTTGCGCTCAGAGCAGACGGGTTCGGGGGCACCCTGGGCGGCGAGGAGCTGGAAGCGGCACTGCTTTATACGTCCGGCACCACCGGCAGCCCCAAGGGTTGTATTCTGACCAATACCTATTTTCTCGAGGCCGGACGCTGGTATGCCCGGGCCGGCGGTCTCTGCGCCCTGACCGCCAATGGCGAGCGGATGATCACGCCGCTGCCGGTCTTTCACATGAACGCCATGGCCTATTCGTTCATGGCGATGGTTGCTGTTGGCGGTTGCCTGACGGTGCTTGACCGGTTTCACCCGTCCACATGGTGGCGCAGCGTTGGTGAAAGCGGGGCGACGTGCCTGCATTATCTCGGCGTCATGCCGTCGATGTTGATGGGAGCGCCCGCGGATCCGGCCGATCGCAATCATTCGGTCCGTTTCGGATTTGGCGCCGGCGTCGATCCAAAGCTTCATGCCAGCTTCGAGGAACGCTTCGGCTTTCCGCTGGTCGAAGCCTGGGCCATGACCGAGACAGGCGCCGGCGCGGTGATCTGCGCCAACAATCTGCCCCGCCGGGTCGGTGAGAGCTGCCTGGGCAAGCCAGGTGCGGAGCTGAATGTGCGGATCATCGATGCCGCCGGATATATCAGCCAGAACGGGCCCGGCGAATTGCTGGTGCGCCGGGAAGGCAGAGACCCGCGCCGCGGCTTTTTCGCAGGCTATTTCAAGAACGCCGAAGCCACCGCGGAAGCTTGGGCCGACGGCTGGTTTCACACCGGTGATATCGTTCGCCGGGAGGCCGATGGGTCGATGTTCTTTGTTGACCGGAAGAAGAACGTGATCCGCCGATCGGGCGAGAACATCGCGGCGGTGGAGGTCGAATCGGCGCTGATGCGTCACCCGGCGGTCAAGGCGGCCGCGGTTGCGGCTGTCGCAGATCCGGTCCGGGGTGATGAAGTGTTTGCCTGCCTGAAGGTCGATGGCAGTGCCGGAGAGGCGCTGGCAACCGAGATCGTTAGCTGGTGTCTTGAACAGCTCGCCTATTACAAGGCGCCCGGCTATGTTGCCTTCGTGGATGCGTTGCCGCTGACGTCAACACAGAAGATTCAGCGGCGAGAGCTCAAGGAACTCGCGGACAGGCTTGTGCAGGATCCGGCAACGGTGGACACTCGCGCCATGAAGAAACGGACGGCAGCGTGAAGCGACAGAACTATGACGGAGTGGTCCTGACGGCGCCTGTGTCGGTGCCTTATGTTCGTTACAGCCAGGAAACCGCGCATTGGTGGATCGCGCGCGCCTTGAAACAGGTGCTCGATACCGCCGGCATGGCGCCGCGTGAGCTGGACGGGTTTTCGGTTTCCAGTTTCACCCTGTTTCCCGACACGCCGGTTGGGCTGACCCAGCATTTGGGGCTGAGCCCGAGATGGCTCGACAGCATCCCGATGGGCGGGGCAAGTGGTGTGGTGGCATTGCGGCGTGCGGCGCGCGCGGTACAGGCGGGCGACGTCGACGTGGTTGCCTGCATTGCCGGAGACGCCAACCGGATCGACAGTTTCCGACAGCTGCTGTCGTCGTTTTCGCGGTTTGCGATGGACGCGTCCTACCCCTACGGCTCCGGCGGGCCGAATGCCAGTTTCGCGCTGATCGCCGACTCCTACATGGCCGAGTATGGCGTAACGCGGGAGGATTTCGGCCGCATCGCCGTGGCGCAGCGGTCCAATGCGCTTCACTATCCCAATGCCATCATGAAATCGCCGCTGACGCTTGAGCAGTATCTTGCGGCGCGGCCGATTTCCGAACCGTTCGGGCTGTTTGATTGCGTGATGCCGTGCGCTGGTGCTGAAGGCTTTCTGGTGATGCGCGAGGACGAGGCGCAACGCCGCGGGCTGTCTTATGCCCGGATCTCGGCGACGATCGAGCGCCACAACGCGTTCCCCGAAGACCCGGTGCAGCTGCGCGGCGGCTGGGTGATGGATATCGATGAACTCTACGAGATGGCAGGCTGCGGGCCGGACGCCATCGACCTGGTGCAGACCTATGATGACTATCCGGTCATCTCGATGATGCAGTTCGAGGATCTGGGATTTTGCGCCAAGGGCGAAGGCGCCCGGTTCGTCCGCGAGCATGATCTGACGATTGCCGGTGATTTCCCGCATAACACCTCCGGCGGACAACTGTCAGCCGGTCAGGCGGGTGCTGCCGGCGGCTATCTGGGGCTTGTTGAAGCGATCCGGCAGGTGACGGGCCAGGCCGGTCCGACCCAGGTCACTGATGCCGAAACCGCGCTGGTCTCCGGCTTCGGGATGATTAATTATGACCGGGGCCTGTGTTCGTCGGCGGCCATTCTTAAGGGGGCGCGCTGATGAGCGACAAGCTTGCACCTCCGAAAAAGAAGAACCCCCAGCTTCGCCAGCGGGTGCCGACCTTGCCGCCGCAGATGCGCTCTCGCGCAGCATTGGGGCTGACGGCGGCGGCAGCGCGCGGCGTGTTTTCATTGCAGCACTGCGAGGAGTGTGGCGCGGTTAAGTATCCGCCGCGTGATGCGTGCTGTTCGTGCCTGTCGGTTTCGCTTGACTGGCGGGAGACCGACAGGACGGGCGTGGTCATTTCGGAAACCCGGATCCACGTCTCGCCAGACCCCTATTACCGCGAGCGGCTGCCGTGGCGGTCCGGGCTGGTGCGGCTTTCGGCCGGGCCGACCGTGCTGTGCCACCTGCACGGCGATGTCGGCCGTGGCGACACCGTTCGCATGGACCTCAAGCTCGACAAGGCTGGACAGGGCGTGATGATTGCGCTGCCGGAGAAAAGGAGTCCCGACATGGAGGACGATGAGCAATTGCGCAGTCTGACGGCGCACCCGAAACACCGGCGCGTGCTGATCACCGACATCAGGGCGCCGGAAACCCGGGCGCTGATCGACGGACTTCTGGCCGCGGGCGCATCCCAGATATTCGTCGGCGAATCGGAAAGCTGGCGGCGCGGTTCCGACCATGCCGCGATTGCAGCACTCGACCGGGTGTCGGTTCTGCCGCTCGATGTTTCCGATCCGTCCTCGGTGAAGAAACTGGCGGCGGAAATCGGCGGCAAGACCGACATCCTGATCAACACCGCGCGCCACGTGCGGCCCGGCGGCGTGCTTGGGGCCGACACGGTGTTTGCGCGCGAGGAGCTGGAGATCAACGCGCTCGGGCTGATGCGGCTGGCGCAGGCCTTCGGGCCCGGCATGGCTTCGCGCACTGCCGATGGGGTCAATTCGGCAGTGGCTTTCGTCAATATCCTGTCGGTGCATGCCTTGTCGGCCGATCCGCAATACGGTGCATTTTCTGCCAGCCAGGCGGCGGCGTTGTCGATCAGCCAGACATTGAGGGCCGAGTTCCGGACCTCGGGGCTGAGAATGATCAACGTCTTTACCGGTCCGACCGACGATGAATGGCATCAGCCGTTGCCACCGCCGAAGGTTCCACCGAAGGCGCTGGCGAAATCGGTTGTCGAGGGCCTGTGTGAGGGGCTCGAGGACGTGTTTTGCGGCGATGTCGCAAAGGATCTCGAGGAGCGGTGGCGCCGCGATCCGAAAGTGCTGGAACGCGAACTTGCGGGAGGCGGCGCATGAGCAATCCGCTTGGTGATCTTGCAGCGGCTCTTGGTGACGGATCGGTCGAGGTGGTCGATCTCACCCATACGCTGGACCCGGATTTCCCGGTGATCGTGCTGCCGCCGGAATTCGGCCAGTGCGCCCGGTTCCGGATGGAGGAAGTCTCGGCCTATGACGGCCGCGGCCCTGCCTGGAAATGGCACAACATCTCGATGAACGAGCACACCGGTACGCATTTCGATGCGCCGATCCATTGGGTGTCGGGCCGCGACGTGGCCAACGGTGCCGTCGATGAAATTGACCCTTCGGTTTTTGTCGGCCCAGTCGTGGTGATCGATTGCTCTGCAGGCGCTGCGAGCAATGACGATTTCGAGCTGACGCCGGAGATCATCGACGCGTGGGAGGCCGAACATGGCCAGATCCCGGCAGGGGCCTGGGTGCTGATGCGGACCGACTGGTCGAAACGGCGTGGCGCCGACTATCTCAACATGGCCGACGACGGGCCGCATTCGCCCGGGCCGACGCCTGCGGCGATCGAGCTTCTGCTCGCCCGCGATATTCGCGGCTTCGGCACAGAGACGGTTGGTACCGATGCGGGGCAGGGCGCACACTATATGCCGCCTTATCCGGCGCACTACCTGCTGCACGGCGCGGGCAAGTTCGGACTGCAATGCCTGAGCAATCTCGACCGCTTGCCGCCAACGGGCGCGATGCTGATCGCGCCACCGCTGAAGATCAAGGGCGGGACCGGAAGCCCGCTGCGAGTGCTGGCGCTGGTGCCGGGAGGCAGGAGTTAAACGATGAGCGACTACACAGCGGTCATTACCGGCGCCTCCAAGGGGATCGGCGCCGACCTCGCCGGCAAGCTGCTCGAGCGCGGCTACAGGGTGATCAACCTGTCGCGCAACGCGCCGGAGTGGGCTCATGAACGGCTGGTGAGCTGCGAATGCGATCTGCTTGACGCGGACGCAGTCAAGCAAACTGCGCAGCAGATTGCCGCTGACCATCAGGTAACGCATTTCATCCACAATGCCGGGCTGATCTGGCCGAACCTGGTGGAAGAAGCCAAGCCCGAGGACATCACCGGGCTGGCGCAACTGCATCTGGGATCGGCGCTGACGCTGGTGCAGGCCTTTCTGCCGGCGATGAAGGCGGCGAAGTTCGGCCGGGTGATGTTCAATGGCTCGCGCGCTGCTCTCGGTGTGCCGACGCGGACCGCCTATTCGGCCACCAAGGCGGGGATGATCGGCATGGCAAGGACCTGGGCGCTGGAGCTGGCGCCGCACGGTATCACCGTCAATGTTGTCGCTCCGGGGCCGATCCAGACCGACAATTTCTGGGGAATCATCCCGAAAGGCAGCGAGCGCGAAGCGGAACTTGCCACCAAGATCCCGGTCGGACGCCTGGGTTCGGTGGATGATGTCAGCAACGCGTTCCTGTTCTTCTGCGATCCCGCCAGCGGCTTCGTCACCGGCCAGACGCTTTATGTCTGCGGCGGCACCAGCATCGGCATGATCAACCTGTAAGGGATGGTCCCGGTCGCAAGGCGGCTTAGACGAACCGGCTGGCACAGCCGTTGTTGATTGATCGATATCATTGGCAGCCGCGCCTGCGCCTGTGCTTATGCGCATGAGTTGAGTTTGCCGGGTCTTGCGGGGGGCAATCTCTTTGCGAGCCCCCGCATGCTTGTCGGCGCAGTTCCGGTTGAGGAAATCGCGGCATGAACATTTTTGGCTGGCTGAACGACCAGCTTCTGCGAATGCAATGGCTGTCGGACCTGGTCACCGCCGGTGTGTCGGCAGCGGGACTTGATCCTGCGTCGCGGCTTGGCGGTTCGGTGCAGTTCTTCGTCTATGACGTGATCAAGATCTTCATCCTGCTGTCGGTGCTGATCTTCGCCATCTCCTATGTTCAAAGCTTCTTTCCACCCGAGCGCACACGGCGCATCCTGGGTGGCCGGTCCGGGTTGTGGGCGAATACGCTTGCCGCTCTTTTGGGGACGATCACGCCATTCTGTTCGTGCTCGTCGATCCCGATCTTCATCGGCTTCACGGCCGCGGGCCTGCCGCTGGCGATCACCTTCTCGTTCCTGATTTCGTCACCGCTTGTCGATCTGGCTTCGGTTATCCTGCTGGCCTCGATCTTCAGCTGGCCGATCGCGCTTGCCTATGTGGTGGTCGGGCTGGTGGTGGCCGTGGTTGGCGGCACGCTGATCGGCAGGGCAGGGATGGAGGATCAGGTGGCCGAGTTCGTGCACGGCGTTCCCGTCCAGGAAAACGAACAGAGCATGACCCGGAGCGAGCGGTTGGGCTATGCGCGCGACCAGGTGGTTGAAATTGTCCACCGTGTCTGGCCCTACGTGCTGATTGGGGTCGGTATCGGGGCTGCCATCCACAACTGGATGCCCGGCGAAATCATTACCGCGCTGCTGGGGCAGGACAAATGGTGGTCGGTGCCGGTGGCGACGCTGGCCGGCATCCCGATGTATGCCGATATCTTCGGCACGCTTCCCATCGCCGAAGCTCTGGTCGGCAAGGGCGTCGGCCTCGGCACTGTTCTGGCCTTCATGATGGCGGTGACGGCGCTGTCGCTGCCTTCGATCATCATGCTCAAGCGCGTGGTCAAAACGCCGCTTCTTGTGCTGTTTCTAACCGTGGTGACAGGGGGAATCCTCGGCATCGGGGTCGTCTTCAACACCATCTCCGACTGGTTTGTCTGAAAGGGACGCTTCCATGATCATCAAGATCCTCGGATCCGGCTGCAAGAAATGCGTGGCCCTGGGCGAAAACGCCAAGGCGGCGGCGGATGCTGCCGGCAAACAGGCCGAGATTGTCAAAGTCACGGATTTTGCGGAGATCGCCGGATACGGCGTGATGTCCACCCCCGGGCTGGTCATCGACGAGAAAGTGGTTTCCGTCGGCAAGGTCCTGACGGCCGAGGATATCGGCAAGCTGCTGTGATCAAAGCAAAACCCTCTGGCGGGATCAGCTCCCGCCAGAGGGCTTCAGGTAGACAATTCGGCTGTGCCGAGCGTCAGATCGCCAGGTAATCGTGGCGAAGCTGTTCGTTGTCGAGCACTTCCTTCGCGGTGCCGTCGAACACGACCTCACCGGATTCCAGGATCACCGCCCGGTCGGCGAGCTTCAGCGCGCGCACGGCGTTCTGCTCGACGAGAATCGTCGTGATGCCCTGCTGCTTGATGATGTTGAGGGTCTTCTCGATCTCGTCGACGATGACCGGGGCAAGTCCCTCATAGGGTTCGTCAAGCAGAAGCACCTTGATGTCGCGGGCTAGCGCCCGACCGATGGCGAGCATCTGCTGTTCACCACCAGAAAGGGTTATGCCTTCCTGCTTGCGGCGTTCGCCCAGCCGAGGGAACAGCTCATAGATCCGCTCGACCGACCAGCCGATCGGCGGTGCGATCTGGGCCAGTTGGATGTTTTCCTCGACCGTCAGTCCGGCAATGATGCGGCGGTCTTCGGGAACCAGCGACAGGCCGGCGCGGGATGCTTCGTGCGAGCTCATGCGGTGCAGCGGCTGATGGTCCAGCCAGACTTCGCCGCTGGTCATTGCCGGCGATCCGATCTGGGCGATGGCGCGAAGCGTCGAGGTCTTGCCGGCACCGTTTCGGCCGAGCAAGGCGAGAATCTCGCCTTCGTGCACGTTGAAGCTGACGCCCTGCACGATATAGCTCTCGCCGTAATAGGCGTGGATGTCGTGGACCGACAGAAATGCCGGAGCGGTTTCCGCATGGTTGGCGTTTTTCGAGAAATCCGGGCGGTCGGTCTGCTGACCGCCCTTGTCGAGTTCGAGCTGGCTCATGCTGCGGCCTCTCCCAGGTAGGCTTCTTTGACTTTCGGATGCCCCTTGATGTTTTCAGGGGTGTCCTCGACAAGCGGTGTCCCCTGCGCCAGCACCGTGATGCGCTTGGCGAGCGAGAAGACAACATGCATGTCGTGCTCGATGATCACCATGGTGATGTCGCGTTTTTCGTGGATCTCGTTGAGCAGGTCGATGGTGTTGTTGGTGTCGGCGCGCGCCATGCCGGCGGTCGGCTCATCGAGCAACAACAATTTCGGTTCCTGGACAAGGCACATCGCCATTTCCAGACGCCGTTTGTCACCACGCGACAGCGAGCTTGCCGTCATGTGCCGCTTGTCGGCCATGTTGACTTCCGAAAGCATATGCTCGGCTTTTTCGATGAGCTGCTTTTCGGCGGCCATCGATTCAAGCGCATGCATGCGGAACGCGCCGTCACGCTTGGCGAAGCATGGGATCAGCATGTTGTCGAAAACCGTGAGATCGCTGAAGATTTCCGGCGTCTGGAAAACGCGGGAAATACCCAACTGGTTGATCTCGTAAGGTTTGCGACCGAGCACCGAGGTGCCGTTGAACAAAACGGTACCAGTATCGGGAGTCAGCTTTCCAACCAGAACGTTGAGCAGCGTGGACTTCCCGGCTCCATTCGGGCCGATGATGGCGTGAACCGTTCCCTCGGCAATGTCGAGATTGACATCGCCGAGCGCCTGCAGGCCGCCGAACCGCTTGTTGACGTTAGAGACTTCAAGAATTCCCATATCCGATATCTCCGCAGATCAGTTTACGTGGGCCGTAGGCTTCGGGTGATGCTCGGCATCGTCGTGCTTCTTCTTCTTCCGGTTCTTGCCGGTGATGGCATTCCAGATCCGGGTTCCGCCCTCGATCAGGCCGCCGGGCAGGAAGATGACGACGAGCATGAACAGCAAGCCGAGGGTGAGGTGCCAGCCCTTACCGATGAAGGGATGGAACATGAAGACGATGAAGTCTTCGAGGCCGTCCGGCAGGGCCGAGAACCAGCTGTGCAGGATGTTGTCGTTGATCTTCGAGAAGATGTTCTCGAAGTACTTGATGAAGCCTGCACCCAGAACCGGGCCCATCAGGGTTCCGGCGCCGCCGAGGATGGTCATCAGCACGACTTCACCCGAAGCCGTCCACTGCATGCGCTCTGCGCCGGCCAGCGGGTCCATCGAGGCGAGCAGTCCGCCGGCAAGACCGGCATACATGCCGGAGATGACGAAGGCTGCAAGCGTGTAGGGCCGCGGATTGAGACCGGTGTAGTTCATCCGGGTCTGGTTGGTCTTGATCGCCCGCAGCATGGTGCCGAATGGCGACCGGAAGATCCGCAGCGAGAGATAGAAGACGATGATCGCGATGATGGCGCAGAAGTAGTAGCCGTTGTTCAGGGTGAACAGCCAGCCGCTGATTTCAAGCCTTGTGCTCTCGTTCATGACGATGCCGAAGAAATGCGGCGATGAAGGGCTACCGGCGCCCATCAGAACCTGCGGATCATTGGTGTAGACCTGCAGGCCCGTTTCACCGTTGGTCAGCGGCGTCAGCACCGAATAGGCCAGGTTGAACGACATCTGGGCGAACGCGAGTGTCAGGATCGAGAAGTAGATCCCCGACCGGCGCAGCGAGATGTAGCCAATCAGCAAGGCGAACAGTGCCGACATGATGACCGCAAGTATGAGGCCCGGAACCACATTGTAGCTCAGAAGCTTGTACATCCAGACGACGGAGTAGGATCCGACACCCAGGAAGGCGGCATGACCGAACGAGAGATAGCCGGTCAGGCCAAACAGGATGTTGAAGCCGATGGCGAAGATCCCGTAGATCGCGAACCGCTGCATCAGGTCCGGATATCCGGCGTTGAATTGCGCCAGCGCCGAACTTTCAGGGAACGGCTGGAGCAAAAACGGCGTCGCCAGCGTCAGAAAAATTACAACGAGGAGAAAGGTAGTGTCTTTCTTACTCAGACCCAGCATGGATTATTCCTCCATCACGCCTTTACGACCCATAAGACCACGCGGGCGGGTCAAAAGGATGATGATTGCAACAAGATAGATGATGATTTGGTCGATCCCGGGGATCAGCGACTTGACTTCATTCATCGAGGCAAAGCTCTCGAGAATGCCAAGCAGGAACCCGGCCAGCACGGCGCCGGGCAGGGAGCCCATGCCACCGACGACGACCACGACGAAGGACAGCACCAGGAAGTCCATGCCCATGTGATAGTTGGGCGAGTTGATCGGCGCGTACATGACGCCCGCAAGGCCGGCCACGGCCGCGGCGATGCCGAACATGATGGTGAAGCGCTTGTCGATGTTGATGCCGAGCAGACCGACCGTCTCGCGATCGGCCATGCCTGCGCGGACGACCATCCCGAAGGTGGTGAAGCGGAGGAAGGCAAAGACCGCGCTGATGATCAGCGCCGAGAAAAGGAAGTAGACCAGCCGCCAGTATGGATAGATGATCTCGTTCTGGGCGAAGCCGATCATTACACCGAAATCGACCGAGCCGCGGAACATGTCCGGAGCCGGTGTCGGGATCGGATTGGCGCCGTAGAAATACTTGACCACTTCCTGAAGCACGATCGCCAGGCCGAATGTGACGAGGATCTGGTCAGCATGCGGGCGCTTGTAGAAGTGCTTGATCAGTCCGCGTTCCATCACGTAGCCGACCAGCAACATCACCGGTATCGCAAACAGGATGGCCAGCGGCACGGACCAGTTGAGGATGGCATTTCCCGTCGCGTCGCCGAACCAGCTGACGATATAGGGCGTGTCGACCTTCAGGGGATTGCCCAGAAAGTCTTTCTGGGTCGGATCCTCTACCGTGAAAGACAGCGAGAGAATTTTCTGAAGGGTCACGGCGCAGAAGGAGCCGAGCATGAACAAGGCGCCATGCGCAAAGTTCACGACACCCAGCGTGCCGAAAATGAGTGTCAGTCCGAGTGCGATCAGGGCGTAGGCACTGCCTTTGTCCAGACCGTTCAGAACTTGGAGAATGATTGCGTCCATCTTGAAGCCCGCATCAATAAAACCGCGCGCACAGGGGGCGCAGCGGCTCTAATCCTTAAGTCAGGTAGTAAGCCGTGCCGCCAACGTGGCGACACGGCAGACTTGTGAGTCGCTTACGCGCCAGGATTGCACTTGCCGAGTTCGCCACCGGCAAACATCGGATGGTCAGGTGCATACTCGACCTGCGCACGTGGTGTCTTTTCGACGATTTCCAGCGTGTCGTATTCGTTGGTCGGGTTTTCCTTGCCCTTCATGACCAGCACGTCCTTGAAGCACTGGTGGTCGTCGGCGCGGTAGAGGGTCGGACCATTGCCCATGCCGTCGAACTCGAAGCCTTCGAGAGCTTCGACAACGCCGCAAGGGTTGAAGGTGCCGGCACGCTCACAGGCATCTGCATACAGCAGTGTCTGGACGTAGCAGGTGTGCGCCGAGTTTGATGGCGGACGGCCATACTTTTCGCCGAAGGACTTGACGAAGGCCTTGGTGCCTTCATCTTCCAGCTGCCAGTTCCAGTTCATCGAACCGAACACGCCTTCCACGTTTCTGCCGGCACCAGCCGCCATCAACTCGGAGTACAGCGGAACGACGATTTCGAACTGCTTGCCGTTGACCATCTTGTCGCGCAGGCCGAACTGAACGGCGTTGGTCAGCGAGTTGACCATGTTGCCGCCGTAGTGGTTGAGAACCAGCACATCGGCGCCGGAGTTGAGAACCGGAGCGATGTAGGACGAGAAGTCGGTCGAGGCCAGCGGGGTCAACACGTTGTTGACGGTTTCCCAGCCCATGGCTTCGGTCGCTGCTGCGATCGATTCCTGCTGGGTCCAGCCCCAAGTGTAGTCCGCGGTCAGGTGATAGGCGCGGCGATCCTTGCCGTAGGCATTGGCCAGCACCGGAGCCAGAGCGGCAGCCGACATGTAGGCGTTGAAGAAGTGACGGAAACCGTTCGCCTTCCTGTCCTTGCCGGTGGTGTCGTTGGAGTGGGTAAGACCGGCCATGAAAATGACGCCGGCTTCCTGGCAGAGGCCCTGCACGGCAACAGCCACGCCCGAGGACGAACCGCCGTTGATCATGACAGCGCCGTCTTTTTCGATCATCGACTTGGCCGATGCGCGTGCGGCGTCCGATTTCGTCTGGGTATCACCGGTGACGAATTGGACTTTCTTGCCAAGGATACCGTTGCCCTTGAGCGCCTTCGACGAGAAGGTGCTGAGCATGCCGCCGTCGCCTTCACCGTTGAGGTGCTGGACAGCCAGTTCCTGTGCGCGGAGTTCGTCGAGGCCTTCTTCAGCGTAAGGACCGGTCTGCGGCACGTTGAAGCCGAGCGTGACGGTGCCGCCCTTGGGCTCGTTGGTGTAACCGAACGCGGAACTTGTAAAAATCGTCGGCATCGCAAGACCGGCGCCCAATGCGGCACCCGACTTGATCAGCGTACGGCGATTCAATTGGAATTTTGACATAAAATCCTCCCTGGAGTGGAATGTGCAAGGCCTCCCAGCCTTGTCACCATAGCTACGCTAATAGCAGTCTCAAGACAAACATGACCGGCGTTCCGATGCCATTAGACTATTGTATATTCATGCAATATTTTGCCTGTGCTTGTGGTCGGGGCAGTCAAATAAACCCGCTGAATTTCATGGTGGCGGATGCCGGGTGGCGCTTGCGAGGTGGTGCAAACAGGCCCGGATCACCGGTAATCCGCCCGCCGCGTTCTGATTCGAGGGGTTGGTACCGGCGCAGGCGGTTGATCGGGCAGGCCGTGAGAGTGGCCGGATCCTGCTTGCCGGGTTTTGGGCCGCGCCTCAAGGTGGGGCGAGTAACAAATGCAAGATCCGCCAGTGTTCAGGTGAGAATCACTTGCTGATTCTTGCCGGCCTCGATCGAATGCTTTTGGCGCGTACGGTGCGAACCGATTGCGATCCGTTTCGAGGGTTTGATGCGCCATGCCGCAGGCGGCTGGCAAACATGCATGTCCAGCACATAGTCCGTCCGGCAAGCGATCGCGGAAGCTTGCTTTTCACCCGGATGGGTGAGGGGGAGCATCCCGGCCAAAAGGCGACGTTCTTGTTAATGGCAGCCGGTTCGGCGTTCATGGGCAGGCTGTGCCGGCATCTGCGTCAGGGTAGCCGCCGATGTCATCTGTCTCATGCCGTGATGAAGCATCTGGAGCGGGGTGAAAACGCGCTCTGGAGCCAAGCTTTTCGATGGATTTTGTTTGCAAAACAGCTTGTTACGGCGATGTGGCGCGAGCTGTAAAGCCAAGTCTGAGCTCAGAATCAAGGCGCTTTGGATTGGGGCGCTGCTTAGCGCCAACAAAGTGGCGGAGGAGAGAGGACGAAGTCCGAACCCGAAGCAAACGCGCCTTGGGTTGGCGGGCGGCAAGGCGCAAATGAAAATGGCGGAGAGGAAGGGATTCGAACCCTCGATACCGTTCCCGGTATACTCCCTTAGCAGGGGAGCGCCTTCGACCACTCGGCCACCTCTCCGTTGGGAGGTCTGTTACCCTAGCGTGGCCGCGTAATCAACCGCAATTCCGGACTATATCCATCATTGTAAAGCGGTTTGGCGAGGCCGGTCTCAAGCGTCGGGGCGCCGGGTCCTTTCAGAAGGCTGGGGCTTGACTGTTTTGACGGCCTTTGCTGCGGATTTTCTTGGCCGGGCTTTCGGGCTGTCTTTTTTCACCGGGCGCGGATGTGCTGCCGAGGCCGTTTTTTTGCGTTTGTTTGCGCTTGCCGAGTTCATGGCATTGAGCGCGTTGGCGCACTGATCAAGATCGTTGGTGGCCAGGTGGGCGTAGCGCAGGGTCATCTGGATGGTCTGGTGGCCCAGGAAGGTTTGCACGCGCCTGAGATCGATGCCGGCCTGGACCAGCCGCGAGGCGCAGGTGTGGCGCAGGATGTGGGGGACCATATGCGGATCGTCGGCAAATCGGTTTTCCTTGCGGGCCTGGTTCCAGTTGTATTTGAAATTCGGGTAGGAAATGGTCGAAAACGGCCCGGAACCGCCAAATGCGCGAGCCAAGCCAATGGCCTCCGCCGCGCGTTCGGTCAAAGGGACGGAACGGCTCTTGCCGGATTTTGTGATCCAGAAGGTGGCAACGTTGTTGTGTATGTCACCCCATTTGAGCGCCAGAGCCTCGCCGATTCGGGCGCCAGTATCGACCAGGAAGCGGCACAACAGTTCATGATGAGGATTGCGGTTGCTGACAGAACCGAACATCAACAGCTCTTCGTCGGCCGTCAGAAAGCGCACGCGTGAGTTGCGTTCGCGCAATCTGACATAGGACGGAAGCCGTGAAATTTGTCCGCTCCTTTCGGCTTTCCGCAACAGGCGATAAAGAGCGGAAAGCTTTCTGTTTATGGTTGAATTCCGGTTTCCGATTTCCCGGAAGTGATCCACAAGTTTGTCAATCAACATATCATCATAGGTTGCAATTTTTCGCAACCGCATGAACTCGTCAATCTCGTGAATAAAGGCGTAACAATTGTCTTTGTGACGGCCATTTTCCCAAAGCGCACCGGCGTGCTGACGCCATAGTTGTGCAGGCTTGAGTGGCTCACTCGCGCTGGCATCGGCCGCGCTCGAATAAGTGGTAAGTATTTCCTCGGGTGGAGTTTCCGGGTCCATTATCCCGGGATAGTTGAATTTGGTCGAAAAATCAAAGTTACTTGTACAATTATTCATGAATAGTATCGCAAAGGGATGACGTGAAAAGACCGGCGGCCGAAGCCGCCGGTTGCATATTTGGTATCAAACGATGGGTTTGATTAGAACGAGCGCTGTACGCGACCGTAGAAGCCGAACTGGCCGTCCGCACCGGCAACGCCGGTGTCGGTGTAGACGAATTCCGGAGTGACCACGAGGCCAGGAACAACGGTGTAGTTCAGGTTGCCAACAACCGACCATGCGTCGTCGTTACCAACAACGTTGTTGTCGATCCACTGGACCTGACCGTTGAGGGTGACCTTGTCGTTAGCCTTGATCGAGGCGCCGCCGATGACCGAGAGGGTCTCGTCGGTTACCAGGCCGTTACCCCAAGTGGTGTAAGCCGAGGAGTTTTCGCCGTACATGACCATTGCAAAGCCGGAGACCATGTCGTTGACGGTCACGTCTGCACGGATCTTGCCGGTCCAGCCGCCGCGGATGACACCGACGAGATCGTCACGGGTGTCGTAGCCGAGTACGCCGGAGAGGTCGAACATGCCGGCGTTGTAGCCAACACCTGCGACGACGTGCGGCATGTAGTCGTCGATACCCCATGCACCTGCGATACCGTTGCTTGCGCCCTGCTCAAGAGCAAGACCGGCACGGAAAGCGCCACCGTTGTAGGTGTAGCTGATGCGGTTGGTGTCGAACGGGCCGTAGTTGCCGTCGTTGATGACCGAACCAGCATAACCGGTCCAGGTGGTGAAGAACGATTCGTCCTTACCGATGCGAAGGCCGCCGAGTTCAATCCAGGCGAAGTTGACCGAGAACTCATTCGCGTTGGTGTAACCAGCGACGGTGTCGTTGGTGTCCCACTGCCAGCGGGTTTCGACGTAGGTGCGCAGGGTGCCCATTTCGGTTTCCGAAGCGGTGGAAACACGGAACGAGAAGCGAGCGCGCTTGAAGTAGGTTTCGTCGGTGCTGTCCGAAGTCACGGCGAACAGGTCACCGGCGCCGATGTCGTAACGGACGTAGCCGTGGATGCGCAGGCAGGTTTCGGTGCCCGGGATGTAGAAGTAGCCGGTGCCGAAAGCGTCGCAGACGCGGACGTATTCAACAGGCTCCGGCTCAGCAGCAACGATAGCGTCTGCAGCGCGAGCGCCGGATACAGCAACGAGAGCCGCTGCGGAGCCGATGAGTAGGCTCTTGATGTTCATGTTCTGACCTCCAGTCAAAAGTTAAAAGGGTCTGGGTTGTCGCTGAAGGACAGCATTCCCTGCCCCATCCCCACGATGGAAGAAGACAGCCGGTTGCCCGCCTTGGCTTCGAAGATGAACATACTCACCAGCGCGGGCCGCGCAACGCAGATCGACCGCCTAGCCGGCTCCATCCCGTGCCTTCACCTCCCCCTGTTGCACAAATGACACGAAATCCGGGCCGCGGGATCGTTTTGTTTACCTTTGATTAGGAATATTCCAGCCGGACAGGGACTGAATCGGGATTCCGCGGGGGAGAATCGCCCCGCAATTGCACCGTCTTGCCCCATTCCCAGGGCGATTCCCCTGATTCCGGCGCACCAGCAGCGCCACACATCAGAATCAAGGCTCAGAGTGTCGAGCTGCGGCAACAGATATGACGACCACCGCAACACTCGGCAGTGAAGCTCCGGGAGTGGCGCCGCCTGACTTGGCTTCAAAAACGCGGCGCGCTGTCATCCGCCACGGGATGCAGAGCTGACTTCAAACAACAGGCCAGAATGCGGCGACCACCTTATATAGGGGAGTGATATCCTCATTATATATGGGGCAATCCTCACGCACCGAAAATCCAGGTCATTGCACCCGAACCAGGAGAGCTAACCGCGGCTCTGACGCATAGCTCAACAATATCAATATATTAGAATATTATTGAGTTGTGCCGTTTATCTTCTGACTGGAGGTCAGAACATGAACATTAAGAGCCTACTCATCGGCTCCGCAGCGGCTCTCGTTGCTGTATCCGGCGCTCGCGCTGCAGACGCTATCGTTGCAGCTGAGCCAGAACCCGTTGAATACGTTCGCGTTTGCGACGCATTCGGCACCGGCTACTTCTACATCCCGGGCACCGAAACCTGCCTGCGCATCCACGGCTACGTCCGTTACGACGTTGGCGCTGGTGACCTGTTTGCTGTGACTTCGGCCACTGGCGAAGACACCTACTTCAAGCGCGCTCGCGCTTCGTTCCGCGTTTCCACCGCTTCGGAAACCGAAATGGGCACCCTGCGCACCTACGTAGAGACCCGCTGGCAGTATGACACCAACGACACCGTTGCTGCTTACACCAACGACAGCGAATTCTCGCTGAACTTCGCCTGGATCGAACTCGGCGGTCTGCGCATCGGTAAAGACGAATCGCTGTTCACCACCTTCACCGGTTACGCTGGCTCGGTCATCAACGACGGCAACTACGGCCCGTTCGACACCAACCGCATCAGCTACACCTACTCGGGCGGCGCTTTCCGCGCAGCACTCGCTCTTGAGCAGGGTGCAAACGGCTGGGGCATCGACGACTACATGCCGCATGTTGTCTTCGGCGCTGGTTACAACGCTGGCATGGTCGACCTGTCCGGTGTTGTCGGTTACGACACCCGCGATTCGGTTAACCTGGGCGGCTGGGCTGGTAAGCTCCGCGCAGACGTCACCATCAACGACCAGGCTTCGGCTTTCGTGATGGCTCTGTACGGCGAGAACTCCTCGGCTTACACCACCTGGAACAGCGGTCTCGCAACCGACAAGACCCTCTCGGTCATCGGTGGCGCTTCCTACAAGGCAACCGACAACGTGACCCTCAACGGTCAGGTCCAGTGGATCGACAGCAACGTTGCAGCTAACGACGACTACTGGTCGGTTGTTGGTAACCTGAACTACACCGTTGTTCCTGGCCTCGTGGTCACTCCGGAACTCGTGTACACCGACGACGGCACCGCAACCGGCGGCCAGTTCGGCTTCTACGGTCGCGTACAGCGCTCGTTCTAATCAAACCTCGGTTTGATCTGATAGAACCCGGCAGCTCAGGCTGCCGGGTTTTTTCGTTTTGGAGTTTGTACGGATGAGCGGATCTTTCCAGCCATTCTGTGGGTGAGAACCAATTCTGCTTTTGCCTTGGCCAGCCGGGATCAGCGGTGCTAGGTTTGCTGTCGGCAAGATAGCGGCGGAGACCTCATGCGGAACCTGAAACTCTGGATATGGCCTGGTCTGGTAGCGGTCGCTTGCCTAACCGCCTTGGCAATCTGGTTTGAAATCGGGCCCATCGAATCAGATCTTAGGTCACGGGCGACATCGGCATTGCGCCAAAACCATGCCTGGGCACAGGTGTTGCTCAAGGGACGTGATCTGACCCTGACCGGTATGGCGCCCGACGAGGAAAGCCAGAAACAGGCTCTCGATATAGTCCGCCATGTCTACGGTGTGCGGGTAGCCAGGGATGGTTCGGCACTGCTGCCTGAAGAAAAGCCTTACCGCTTGACGATCGAAAAAGCCGCGGACGGTATCAGGCTGCACGGATTCGTGCCGAACGAGGCAGCACGGGCAAATCTCATCGCCGCACTGACCGGAATGCTTCCCGGGATTGCGCTGTCGGACCAGATGAAACTGGCGCGGGGCGCCCCCACCGGTCTGGTTTCGCTTGCCGGTTATGGGTTGGCCGCATTTCCGCGGTTTACGACCGGTTCTCTGGAAATCACCGACCGCACCATGCGGATCACCGGGCAAGCGCTCAATCCTGATGACCACGAGGCTGCGCTGGAGGCGCTTTCCTCGGTACCGCCCTCTGCGGGTGTCGTAAGCACAATCGAAATTGAGCCGGCGGCGGTGACGGGAGATTACTACTGGTCGGCTGCGATCAGTGCGGATGGCATGACATTGAATGGCTATGCACCTGATCTTGAAACGCGCCAGGCCCTGGTTGAGCGGGCCAGGACGATGGCCGGGGGAGCGGGCGTCGAGGACCGGATGCGGATCGCGGCGGGTGTGCCTGATGGCCTGGATTGGCTAACGGCAGCAACGGAAGCGTTGAGCACGGCTTCCGAGATGTCCGGGGGGCAAGTTGTGATACGCGGAAAGATACTCGACCTGTCAGGTGAGGCCCGCGATGCAGAGGCTTTCCGGAGGATTCAGGAAGCATTGGCCGCCGGTTTGAAGGGAGGGCTGGTGCTTGGCACGTCTGACGTTGGAGTGGCGGATTGAGTGGTCTGGTGGCTTCGCGCTTTTTGAAGTCCGGAGAAGTGATCACCGGAGCACACCGGTTCAGGCAACGTTGTGGTATTGAATTGGTGCCTGAGAGGGTGTGAGAAAGTCGCAGCCTAGACTTGATACCCGTTGCCGGTGCTGCAACGGAATGGTTGTCAGCCGGCAGGCAGGGTGAGAGTGGCTCGCCCGGATTCACTGAAACGAATGAGGACAGGCTGTGAGCCGCCGGATTTAGGTTTCATGTCCTCAGTTGACGGGTCTGTCGACCCAGGGAGGGACTAATGTGGTACATTTTTACACATCTTTGGTTTTGGCTCTTGTGCGCGTTTGTTGTCGGCGCATTGGTCGGATGGAAGACATGCGGTCGTGAACGGACCTGACGGTCGGGTCAACCGTTTTGGAGGGGAGGAATGAGCGTGTTTGTTTTGCAGATACTTTTTTTCATTGCTGTTGCGTTTGGTTTGGGATGCCTGTTCGGATGCTGGCTGAAGGGCAGGATGGGTAGTTCGCGGTACCATCCCGGTTCGGCAGCGGCCGTCACGCATGCAGGAGCGGCCAAGGCTTCGACCGCCAGTGAACTGGCAGCTCCCCGGCCACACTATGAACCGTCCGCGACCCCGCAGCCGGCGGCTTCTTTGACATCGCAGGCAGATGCCGGGACCAAGGTTGATGCGCCTGCGCAGCCCGCGCCTGTTCCCGTAAAGAAGGCAGCCAAGCCAAAAGCGGCCAAGCCTGCTGCGGGCAAATCTGCGGCGAAGTCCGTCAGTCCCAAACCACGTGCGGCGAAACCTGCTGGAGCTGCGCCAAAGGCCAAGGCTGAAAAGCCCGCAAGTGCAAAGCCGAAAGCTGCAAAGGCCAAACCTTCTGCAGCTGCGGTTGCTGACAATCTAAAACAAATCAAAGGCGTAGGGCCGCAGATTGAAGCCAAGCTGAACGCCGCCGGGATCAACAGCTTTGCCCAGATCGCGGCCTGGACCAAGAAACAGCAGGCGGAATTTGCCGAGCAATTGTCGTTTGCCGGCCGCATCGAGCGGGAGGAATGGGTGAGCCAGGCCAAGATCCTGGCAAAGGGCGGTTCCACCGATTTCGCCAAGCGTGTGGCCAAGGGCGAGGTGGCGAGTTCGGCTGACAAGAAAGCCAAACGCAGCCGCAAGACCTGATATCGAGCCGCCGCGCCTCCTACGGGGATAGGAGCGGCGGCTTCAGTGACGCCGCTGCTTGTCGACCGAGGCGAAAAACCTGCCGAGGATTTCGGGAATTCCCGACAGGTGCAGGATCGGCGCATGGCCTTGACCAGGGATCGTGGCGGTCTCAAGTGCCGGGACGCGGGTTTTCATTTCAATCAGCGTCTCGGACGACAGCAGTGTTGAATGCTCACCGCGCAGCGCCATCAGCGGCATGCTGCCCAGGGCCTCGAACTGCGGCCATAATGTCGGCAGCGGCGTATTGAAATCAATGCCGTTCAGGCCGTGGAGCAGGGCCGGATCGTAGTCGGAAACGATCCGTCCGTCTTTCTCGACATAGATGGCGCGGGCGAAATCGGCCCAGTCGCTGTCGGTCAGGGCAGGGAAGCCCTTGGCGTGGACTTCGGCAAGGATCTGCGCCGCATCCTCCCAGCTTTTTGGCTTCGGCATGCGTGAGAGATAGGCCTTGATCTGGGCCAGCCCGGCACCTTCGATCACCGGCCCGATGTCATTGAGCACGCCCGCGGCCATCACTCCGGGACGGGTGGCTGATAGAACATGCATGATCAGCCCGCCGCGCGAGGTTCCCAGGAAGATCGCGTGTTCGATGCCGAGAGCGGCCAGGCCGGCAATCACATCCTCGGCTTCGACGACAATGGTGTAGCGTGAGGGATCCTTGTCCCATCCGGAGAGGCCGCGGCCGCGGTAGTCGAAACTGACCACACGCCGCGGTGCTTTCGGGTCGTTTGAAATCAAGCGCGCCAGATCGTCGAAATCGCGGGTGTTGCGGGTCAATCCGGGAAGGCACACGACCGGCAGGCGGTCGCGGGTGGCGGGATCGTGGCGGCCGTAATCAGCGGCATGCAATCTCAGCCCGTCACTGGCGGAGAAGAAAATGCTCTCATGCGCGTTGGTTGTGCTGTCGCCTGCTTCAACAGAATTGCCGTCCACCATGCCTGATCCCCGCTCTCAACTCTTTTGCTTCAGGATCAAGCATATAGCCTATTTCGGGTGCGATGGGACAGACCTCATCTGCGGCCAAACCTGAGGTCGTGCTCGATGCTGGCCGGCTGGCCGAGACGCGCCTTGTAGATCTGGTAGTTTTCCAGAATACGCTGCACGTAATGGCGGGTTTCGGTGAAGGGGATCATCTCGATCCAGTCGATGACCTCGTCCAATGGGCGGCCACGCGGATCGCCGAACCGCTCGATCCACTGCGTCACCCGGCGGGGGCCGGCATTATAGGCGATGAAGGTGAGGATATAGGACCCGTCGAACTCGCTGATCTGTTCGCCGAGGAATTGGGCGCCCAGCGTTGCATTGTAGCCGGCGTCGGTGGTCAGGCGGCTCTTCGAATAGGCCAAGCCGTGGCGGGCTGCGACGGCCTTTGCTGTTCCGGGCAGGAGTTGCAGCAGACCACGGGCATTGGCGGGCGAGATCGCGGCCTTGTTGAAGGCGCTTTCCTGCCGGGCGATCGAATAGGCGAGGGCCTTGCCCGCCCCGTCTATCTTGGCGTCTGCGGGCACGGCTCCCAGCGGATAGGCCAGTGCGGCCACGTCAAGCCCGCGGTTCCAGGCGATCTTGCCAATCTGCAGGGATATCTGGTGATCGCCGCGTTTTTCCGCCATTGCGGCAAGAATGGCCAATTCCCCGGGGCTGTCGAGTTCCGCCGCAAGGGCACGGTAGAGTATGTCGGCACGCCAGTCGGCGCCAGCGTCCTCGAGTTTGCGAATTGCCTGAACAGCTTCCCGGGAGGCAAGCCGGCTCCGGTCCTCCTGGGATGGTGACGGGTAGGTTACGGCAAGGGTTTTGCGCTCGAGCCTGGCGCTGGCGAGCTGACCGTAGAATGTCGAGGGATAGTTTGCGGCGCGGGCGTAGTGTTCTGATGACTTGCCGCCGGACCCGGCTTCCGCCGCGCGGCCCAGCCAATAATGAGCGCGCGCCGTCGAGATCTGGCCGCTGGCCACGGCGAGAATCGCAGAAAAATGTTTCGCGGCGGTCTTGGCGTCCTTGAGCCCCCTGAGCGCGTACCAGCCGGCGTGGAACTCGGCTTCAGCGACCTCTTCGGGGCTTTGCGCAAGATGGGAAGAGGCCAGCTTGTATGCTCCCTTCGCGTCGCCGTCCTCGTAAAGCCCGCGGCTGACCACGCGAGCCTCCACCCACCATTCATCCGGATCAACCAGTGCTGCGCGGTCGCGCGGCATCTTGGCAAGAAGGGCTGCGGCTTCCTTGTTGTGTTCGATTTCGCGCAAGTGCCGAATCCGCAGAAACAGATAGGCAGGTGTGCCGTGCCAGGACGGGTCCACGGCTTTTATAGCGCCCGATGCTTTCGCAGGATTGCGGATCACCGCTGCCCAGGCCCGGTACAGAGATTGGGCTTCGGCCCGTCTTGCCAGGATCTTGGCGTCGTTGACGTGATCGCGGTAGAGCAGCATCTCCATCCGCCGAAAATGGTCGGCCTTGCTCAGCAAGCTGTCGAACTCGTCGAGGAAAATAACCGAGTCCCGGTCATCCATGTTGACGGTACGCCAGAAGCTGGCGGCGATGGAGCGGGCACGCTTGGCGTCGCCGCTCTTCATCAAGGCCCTGATCAGCGTGATGGCGCCCTTGGCGGTTTCGGGCTGTGTTTCGCCAAATGCGGCGAGCACCTGCGGCACTGGCGGGTTTTCAAAATACAGGGCGCGCTCGGAGAGTTGCCGCAAGGCGTTAAGGCCGGGCCAGCCTTTCAATTCACCGGCGGCGTTGGCAATTTCAGCAGACGGCACACCTTCCAGTCCCGACAGGGCAATCGCCCAGGTCAGGATGTGGCGGTCGAGCGTGTTTTGCGGCATGGAATCGCGGATCGACCGGGCGAGGCCGGCATCCCTGTCACTGAGTGCCTGTAGGCCGGATTTGAGGTCGGGGCTTGCCTGTTTCGAGACGTTGCCGGCTGGAGCCTGTGTCTTGATGCCGGGGGCCGCGGTTTCGGGTCGCGGGGTAGGGGTGGGAACCGGGCCGGACGGAAGTGGCGAGGCAACGGCGATTGTAGCCAGTACTGTGGATAGCATCACCAGTGTTGCAAGCGCGGGTTTTGACATGATGGCCTTCTGTCCGAATTGGTGTCCCTGTCTGCTCGTGGCCGAACCATCGGGCGTTCTGACGGATGATCCTTTATCGTCAACTCTTCCGCCCTGCCTATCAGGTGCCAGTGAAGCGAGGCTTAACAAAGGCTTATCAGCTTCACTCAAAAGCAACATTCCGGCAGAATTGCGGATAATCGGCTGGCGGCAGCCAAGATAGTCGGCTCAGGGGCTTCCAATCGGCGCAAAAGCGCGCCGGGAAGCGATGCAAGGCTTTTCCGTCGCGCTTATTTCCTGTATCGCCTGCGGTATGTTTGAATGAATGCGCCTTTTTGGGCGACGTGTGACAGTTTTTGGAGATCATCATGTTCAAGGGTTCCCTTCCGGCCCTCATTACCCCTTTCACCGAAAATGGCGCGGTGGACGAGGATGGCTTTGCGAGCCATGTCGAGCGGATGATCAAAGCCGGCAGCCACGGGCTGGTTCCGGTTGGCACCACCGGCGAATCCCCGACGCTGAGCCATGCCGAACACCGGCGGGTGGTGGAACTGTGCGTCGAGGTTGCAGCAGGCCGGGTTCCCGTCGTTGCCGGAGCCGGGTCGAACAACACGGCTGAATCGATCGAGCTTGCGGTCCATGCCGAGAAGGCCGGTGCGGACGCGGTGCTGGTGGTCACGCCCTATTACAACAAGCCGACGCAGAAGGGGCTGTACCAGCACTTCAAGGCTGTTGCCGAGGCCACCAGGCTGCCGATCATCATCTACAACATTCCGCCGCGCTCGGTTGTCGACATGTCGGTCGAGACAATGGCGGCGCTCAACCGCGATTTTGCCAATATCATCGGCGTCAAGGATGCGACCGGCAATCTCGCCCGGGTGCCCGAGCAGCGGATGGCCTGCGGCAAGGACTTCGTGCAGTTGTCGGGTGAGGATCCGACCGCACTTGGCTTTAATGCGCATGGCGGTGTCGGCTGCATTTCGGTGACCGCCAACGTGGCGCCCAAGCAGTGTGCCGAGTTCCAGGAAGCAACGCTGCGCGGTGATTACGCCACGGCGCTGACCATGCTTGACCGCTTGATGCCGCTGCACAAGGCGATCTTTGCCGAACCCGGTGTTGCGGGAACAAAGTACTGCCTGGCCAAGCTGGGGTTGATCAAGAATGTTGTCCGCTCGCCTTTGACCACGGTTGAGCCGGCGACCGCAGCCCTGCTTGATGCTGCGCTGGCCAAGGCGGGTGTGACGGCCTGATCATGGCTCCCAAGAAAGAAGACAAATCGCAACATGGCAAGGTCGTGGCTGAAAACCGCAAGGCGCGGTTCAACTACGAGATTGTCGACACGATTGAGACCGGGCTGGTCCTGACCGGAACCGAAGTGAAATCGCTTCGGGAGGGCAAGGCCAACATTGCCGAATCCTACGCCAATGAAGAAGGCGGGGAGATGTGGCTGATCAATTCCTATGTGCCGGAATACCTGCAGGCCAACCGGTTCAATCATGAACCCCGGCGACGCCGCAAGATCCTGCTCAAGGCGCGTGAAATCGCGCGGCTTGCGCAAGCCGTGCAGCGCGACGGAATGACGTTGGTGCCGCTCAAGATCTATTTCAACGACAAGGGGCGGGCCAAGCTTCTGCTGGCTCTGGCAAAGGGCAAGAAATTGCACGACAAGCGCCAGACTCAAAAGGAACGCGACTGGAACCGGGACAAATCGCGGCTGCTGCGGGATCGCGGATAGCCGGCCTGGGGCCAGTTCTCTAGATAGTGGAAAGCCTGTTCGCCACCTTCTCAAACACCGCCTCGAACATTTTTGGTGTCAGCCGGCCGGTGTTGGTGTTGTAGCGCGAGCAGTGATAGCTCGAAAAAACACCGAAATTGCCAATCTCGGTTTCAGCCGCATGGCTGAACGGGTGGTGCGAGATCTTGCCGCCAAGCGCACGGACGGTGCTGTCATGCGCGATCTTTCCCAGCGTCACGATGGTACTTAGCTGGTCGAGATGTCTGATCGTGGCTGTGAGAAAATCCCGGCAGTTGTTCACTTCCGCTCCAACCGGCTTGTTTTCCGGTGGCACGCAGCGAACTGCATTGGTAATTGCGGTGGTGTTCAGGCGCGGCACCCCGGTGGCTTGGGCCTCAAGGTGTTCATCTGCCAAGCCGTACTTGCCAAGCGTCTGGTACAGCAGTTCGCCCGAGTAGTCTCCGGTGAAGGGGATGCCGGTGCGATTGGCGCCGCGTAAGCCGGGTGCCAGGCCGACGATCAGCAGGTTCACCGAGCCTGGTCCTTCTGGCGGATACCAGGTGTTTACGGGGCCGTTGTGCCAGTCAGGATAAAGCTTGCGGTTCGCCAGCACAAAGCGGCGCAACCGCGGGCACCGGCGACAGTCGCGACCGGGCTCAATCACCACCGGGCCGGTCCGACTGGGTCGTCGAGATCCCGGATCAATCCTCGAAATCGTCCTCGTCTTCTTCAGCCGGCGCGAAGGTGCGTTGCGGCCGCTCGGACGCTTCACGGCCGATCTCGGCTTTCAGGCTGGTCAGATCGATGAAGTAATCGGCCTGGCGGCGCAGATCGTCGGCGATCATCGGCGGCTGGGAGGAGAGGGAGGAGACCACGGTGACCTTGCGGCCCTTGCGTTGAAGCGCTTCGACCAGCGAGGTGAAATCTCCATCACCGGAAAAAATCACCAGATGATCGACCACTTCGGATTGCTCCATGGCGTCGATCGCCAGTTCGATGTCCATGTTGCCTTTGACTTTACGGCGGCCCATGGAGTCGGTGAATTCTTTTGCGGGCTTGGTAACTACTTTATACCCGTTGTAATCAAGCCAATCGATCAACGGCCGGATCGATGAATATTCCTGATCTTCAATCAAGGCTGTGTAATAATAGGCGCGCAGCAAATAGCCGCGAGACTGAAATGCCTTCAGTAATTTCCTGTAGTCGATGTCGAAATTCAAGCTCTTCGATGCTGCGTACAGATTTGCGCCGTCAATGAAGAGTGCAATTTTCTCTCTTGGATCAAACACTTACTATATTCCTCTCAAAGAGGCCGTTGGATGCGTTTGCATGCATTTTTGGCCTCGAACTGGCAATGATAGCTCGATTTCGAACTTGTTGAAAACCTCACAACTACCATTATCCTACTTTTATTCGACTCAAATAATCGTGATTTGCACCCACATGCTTCGGATGGGTTCATTTTTCAAGGGGCTGGGCCTTGTTACTTATGCATAGCTGCTAATAAATCGTTGATGTTGACGCAATGGTCAGGCGCGTAAGGTGCGGATTGAGAGGAGCTTTTGAAGCAAAAGACTTGAAATAGCCACACAATGTGTTTATCGCAGGGACAAATTCCCCCATAGCAGTTTGTAAAGGACAGGCAATGGCCCGCGTCACAGTCGAAGATTGCATCGACAAGGTTGATAATCGTTTTGAACTGGTCTTGCTCGCCAGCCACCGCGCCCGCCAGATTTCGCAGGGCGGTCAGATCACGATCGCGCGCGATAACGACAAGAATCCGGTCGTCGCGTTGAGAGAGATTGCAGATGAGACGCTGTCACCCGGCGATCTGAAGGAAGACCTCATCCATTCACTGCAGAAGCATGTGGAAGTCGACGAGCCGGAACCCGATCCGGAGCGTTACCTCCAGCCCGGCGAAGCTGCAGAAGAGACCGTCGTCGAGGACGACCAGCCGGAAGCCGTATCGTTCGGCTCCATGTCGGAAGAAGAATTGCTTGCCGGCATCGAAGGTCTTGTGCCGCCGGAAAAAAGCGACGACTATTAAGCGTCTGGGCGAAAGCCCGCTGATTTGTTGCAAATCGGCGGGAGCCGACCAGAGACCGATAGATAGCTGATGCTACACAATGCGCCGGTCGTTAGATTCGGCGCATTTTCCTGTTTTGGAGTGCCATTTCGATGATGCGTCAGTACGAGCTCGTGGAGCGCGTGCAAAAATACAAGCCGGATGTCAACGAAGCCCTGCTCAACAAGGCGTATGTCTACGCCATGCAGAAACACGGCAAGCAGACACGCGCCAGCGGTGACCCCTACATTTCCCATCCCCTGGAAGTGGCGGCGATCCTGACCGACATGCGGCTTGATGAAGCGACCATCGCGGTGGCGCTTTTGCATGACACTATCGAGGACACCACGGCAACGCGGGCGGAGATCGATGAGCTGTTCGGCGAGGACATCGGCCGGCTGGTCGAAGGCCTGACCAAGATCAAGAAGCTGGACCTCGTGTCAAAGCGGGCCAAGCAGGCGGAGAACCTGCGCAAACTGCTGTTGGCCATTTCCGATGATGTGCGGGTGTTGCTGGTCAAGCTGGCGGACCGCTTGCATAACATGCGGACCCTCGAGCACGTTCCGCCGGAAAAGCGTGCCCGGATTGCCGAGGAGACAATGGATATCTATGCGCCGCTTGCCGGGCGCATGGGCATGCAGGGAATGCGCGAAGAGCTCGAAGAACTTGCGTTCAAGAACCTCAACGAGGAAGCCTATGACACGATCACCGGCAAGCTCGCGGAACTGTCGAAGCGCAATCGCGATCTGATCCATACGATCGAGGACGAGCTCTCGGCGCTTTTCAAGCAGGAGGGGCTGAAGGCGACGGTCAAGGGGCGGCAGAAGAAAGCCTATTCGGTGTTTCGCAAGATGCAGTCGAAGTCGCTGTCGTTCGAGCAGCTTTCCGACGTCTTCGGCTTCCGCATCATCGTCGACAACGAAGCGGATTGTTACCGGGCGCTCGGCATCGTGCACATGCGCTGGTCCGTGGTGCCGGGCCGGTTCAAGGATTACATCTCGACCCCCAAGCAGAATGACTACCGCTCGATCCACACGACGATCGTCGGTCCGTCACGGCAGCGCGTCGAGCTGCAGATCAGGACCGGTCGAATGCAGGAGATCGCCGAACGCGGCGTGGCGGCGCATGCGATCTACAAGGACTCCTCTTCCAATGATGATGCGGAACTGCTGTCGAAGGATTCACGCGCCTATTCCTGGCTGAGGCAGACCATCGAAGCGCTGTCGGTGGGAGACAATCCGGAAGATTTTCTCGAACACACCAAGCTGGAACTGTTCCAGGACCAGGTGTTCTGTTTCACGCCGAAAGGCCAGCTCATTGCGCTGCCGCGCGGGGCGACGCCGATCGATTTCGCCTATGCCGTGCACACGGACATCGGCGATACCTGTGTCGGCGCCAAGATCAACGGACGGATCATGCCGCTGGTGACGCGGCTTGCCAATGGCGACGAGGTGGAAATCCTGCGCTCGGGCGTTCAGGTTCCGCCGCCGGCGTGGGAAGAGATCGTCGTGACCGGCAAGGCGCGGGCGGCGATCCGGCGGGCTACCAAGGTTGCCGTGCGCAAGCAATATTCCGGGCTTGGCATGCGTATCCTGGAGCGCGTCTTCACGCGCGCGGGCAAACCGCTGTCGCGGGATGCGCTCAAGCCGGTCCTGCACCGGCTGGGCCACAAGGATGTCGAGGATGTGCTGGCCGCGGTCGGCCGCGGCGAACTGGTGTCGGATGACGTGTTCCGTGCGGTCTATCCCAATCATCAGGAAACTCGGGTGTCGGCGCGCAAGCCCGCCGATGACGGATGGTTCAACCTTCGCAGTGCAGCCGGGCTTATTTTCAAACTGCCGGGACTGGCCAAGACCCAGAAACCGGTCAAGGCGTCGCGGCACATAGGTCCTGATCCGGATGTCGATGCGATGCCGATCCGCGGCATGGACGACAATTCGGTGGTCCGGTTCGGTCCGGGCGGGGCTGTTCCGGGGGACCGCATCGTCGGAATACTGGAAGCCGGCGAGGGCATCACCATCTATCCGATCCAGTCCCCGGCGCTGACCAAGTTCGATGACGAGCCGAACCGCTGGATCGATATCCGCTGGGACATCGATGAGAACAACAAGAACCGGTTTCCGGCCCGGATCCTGGTCACCGCCATCAATGCGCCGGGAACGCTTGCCGAGGTGACCCAGGCGATCGCGACCAGCGAGACCAATATCCAGAACCTGTCGATGGTGCGGGTTGCCGCCGATTTCACCGAGATGCTGATCGATCTGCAGGTTTGGGATCTCAAGCATCTCAACCAGCTGATTACCCAGTTGAAGTCGCTTGAATGCGTTTCCACCGTTGAACGGCTTTATGAATAGGAGTGGCCGGCATTCGGTTTGAAAATGGCCGGCTGGCTCCGCCGTTCTTCCGGTGGGTGGAAATTTAGACGCTGCCTTTACCAGTTCTTCGCTGTTGTAAGGCAGACTGAAATCCGAAGAACGAGGAAAAGGGGCACTCGCGCAGAATTGTCGTCGGACTGACTTAGAGCTGACACAAATTGAGCGATATACGACACCACATGCTGTTTCGTCGCCGAAGACCAGAGGGTATTTTTGACCGGATGCGCACCGCGCTCTGGCCGCGGCGTTCGTTTGGCCGGTCGTTTCAGTATTTCATCAAGCGGGTGCTGCGGTTGACCGCGACGCCACACGCCATCGCCGCAGGTGTGGCTGCCGGTGTGTTCGCATCGTGGACGCCGCTGCTGGGATTTCACTTCTTCCTGGCGTTTGGGCTTTCCTATCTGCTTGCCGGCAACATGGTTGCCGCCGCGCTCGGCACGGCGTTTGGCAATCCGCTATCGTTTCCTTTCATCTGGGCGCTGACCATCAAGATCGGCAATATGCTGATCGGCATCGAGACTGGCGCGCATCACAAGCATGTTGATCTGGGAGCCTTGCTCAAGCATCTCGATGTCAGCCAGTTGTGGGAGCCGGTGCTCAAGCCGATGCTGATCGGATCGATCCCGCCGGGTGTTGTCAGCGGCATTGCATTCTATATCCTGACCTACTGGGGTGTCCGCGCGTTTCAGGTGCGGCGGAAATCCAGATTGGCGGCGCGCGCCAAGGCCCGGATCCAGGAATTGGCCGCAGCTCGTGCCGAAAGAACTGCGGACAGGGCAAAGCGCGCGTGATTATCGGAATTGGCAGCGATCTGATCGACATCAGGCGAATCGAGAAAACCCTTGAGCGCCATGGCGAGCGCTTCACGCACCGCTGTTTCACCGAGGTGGAACGGGCCAAATCGGACCGCCGGGCCGCGCGCGCAGCATCTTACGCAAAGCGGTTTGCGGCGAAGGAAGCCTGCTCGAAGGCGCTTGGCACAGGACTTTCAAAAGGCGTGTTCTGGCGCGATATGGGCGTCGTCAATCTGCCGGGTGGCAAGCCAACGCTTGCGTTGACCGGCGGCGCGGCCGAGCACCTCGATAAAATGACGCCGGAAGGCATGGTTTGCGCCCTTCATTTGACAATAACTGATGATTATCCCCTGGCGCAGGCGTTCGTGATCATCGAGGCGTTGCCGCGGTCCTGACGCCAGGCCGGCCAGGGCTTTTCACACCTTCATCGGATTTCGTTCCGGAGAACCATGTTCAAGAATGCCGGACATTTGTCAGTGGTGTTGCCGCGAACGATGCAAACCGTTAGAGAAAGCGCTTCCGCGCCATATTGAGGATTTCAACGCGTGTCAGATACAAAAAAAGATCATTCCGGCGGACTTTGGGAAAACATCAAGGTTCTTGCCCAGGCGCTGCTGCTTGCGGTGATCATCCGCACCCTGTTCTTCCAGCCGTTCAGCATCCCATCGGGCTCTATGATGGAGACGCTGCTGGTCGGCGATTATCTGTTCGTTTCCAAATATTCCTACGGTTACACCAAGTACTCGATCCCGTTCTCGCCGGACCTTTTTTCCGGACGGATCTGGGGCAGCGAGCCGGAGCGCGGGGACGTGGCTGTGTTCCGCCTGCCCAGCAATACCAAGATCGACTACATCAAGCGCGTGATCGGGCTTCCGGGCGACCGGATCCAGGTCACCAATGGCGAGCTTTTCATCAATGGTGAAGCAGTCAAGCGCGAGCTTGTCGGCAATTACACTCCGGAAGGGCGCTACAGCCAGGGCACTGACGTTCCGGTCTACCGGGAGACGCTGCCGAACGGGGTGACCTACACCACGCTGGATCTCAATCCCAATTCTCCCGGTGACAACACCCGTGAATTCGTCGTGCCCGAAGGCCATTACTTCATGATGGGCGACAACCGCGACAACTCGCAGGACAGCCGTTTTGAAGTTGGCTACGTCCCGCTCGAAAACTTCATCGGACGGGCAACCATCATCTTCTTCTCGATTGCCGAAGATGCATCCCCGCTCGAGATCTGGAAATGGCCGACCGACCTTCGGTTGGGCCGGTTCTTCAAATCAGCGCAACGATGAAACGGGCAGCCAAAAAGGTAGCGGAGATCGTCGCCCAGGTTGAGGAACGCGTTGGCCATAAATTCGCCAATGCCGACAGGCTGGAGCGCGCGCTCACCCATTCGAGCATCCGCAACCCTGCGGGCGGCAATTACGAGCGGCTCGAGTTCCTTGGTGACCGGGTGCTTGGTCTGTGCGTGGCGGAACTGTTGTTCAGCCATTTTCGCGAGGCCAGCGAGGGCGAATTGTCGGTGCGCCTCAATCAGCTTGTCAGTGCGCAGACCTGCGGCGAGGTTTCCGACGAACTCGGATTGCACGAGTTCATCCGGACCGGCGCAGATGTCAAACAGGTCGCTGACAAGCGGATGCTCAATGTCCGGGCCGATGTGGTGGAATCGATCATCGCGGCGATCTACCTCGATGCCGGTCTCGAGGTGGCCCGTTCGTTTGTCCACAAGCACTGGAAGGCGCGGGCTTTGGCCGATGATGCGGCACGCCGCGACGCCAAGACCGAATTGCAGGAATGGGCCCACGCGCGCTATAGCGTTACACCGGTGTACCGCGTGACCGACCGCTCGGGCCCTGACCATGAACCGGTGTTCAAGGTCGTTGTGCAGATTGAAGGGACCAAGCCTGCCAGCGGCGAAAGCCGCTCCAAGCGCGCAGCCGAACAAGCCGCAGCGACGGCACTCCTCGAACGCGAAGGCGTCTGGCAGCCCAGCGCAGGACAAGATGATGACTGATACACCTGAAACAGACGTTCCTCCGACCGAGCCGCAGGGCCCGACCAGATCGGGTTTTGTTGCCTTGATCGGCGCTCCCAACGCCGGCAAATCGACACTGATGAACCAGTTGGTCGGCGCCAAGGTGTCGATCGTGTCGCACAAGGTCCAGACCACCCGGGCGATCGTGCGCGGGATTGCCATCCATGACCGGACCCAGATCGTGTTTATCGACACGCCGGGCATCTTCACGCCCAAACGGCGGCTCGATCGGGCGATGGTGTCATCGGCCTGGGGCGGCGCCAAAGACGGCGATCTGGTGCTGGTGCTGATTGACGCCGAGCGCGGCATCAAGGGCGACGCGGAGGCGTTGCTGGACTCTCTGGCCGAGCGGCAGGGGCACAAGATCCTGGTGATCAACAAGATCGACCAGGTCAAGCGCGACACTCTGCTGGCACTGACCGCCGCCATTCACGCGAAAGCCAAGTTCGACGAGACCTTCATGATCTCGGCGCTCAACGGATCGGGCTGCAAGGACTTGTTGGATTATCTGGCGAAAACCCTGCCGGAAGGCCCGTGGTACTACCCGGAAGACCAGATATCGGATCTGCCGATGCGGCAGCTGGCGGCCGAAATTACCCGCGAGAAACTCTTCCTTCGCCTGCATCAGGAACTGCCTTACGCCTCGCATGTCGAGACCGAGCGCTGGGAAGAGAAGAAGGATGGCTCGGTTCGCATCGAGCAGGTCATCTATGTCGAGCGCGACAGCCAGAAGAAGATCGTGCTGGGGCACAAGGGCGAGACCATCAAGGCTATCGGCCAGGCATCGCGCAAGGAGATCGCCGAGATCCTCGAGCAGAAGGTGCACCTGTTCCTGTTCGTCAAGGTTCGCGAGAATTGGGGCAACGACCCCGAGCGCTACCGCGAGATGGGACTTGAATTTCCGCACTGAGCGGGCAAGGTCACGCAATGGAATGGCGCGACGAGGGAATCATCCTGGGCCTGCGGAAACACGGCGAGACCTCGGTTATCGCCGAGGTGATGACGCAGACCCATGGCCGGCATCTGGGCATCGTGCGCGGCGGGCGGTCAAAACGGCTGCAGCCGGTCCTGCAGCCCGGCAATTCGGTGGATCTGGTCTGGCGCGCGCGGCTCGACGAGCATCTGGGCCAGTATCAGGTCGAGCTTGTGAATGCCCGCGCCGGACGGCTGATGGAAAGCGCGATCGGCGTGCATGGCGTGCAGGCGATGGCAGCACTGTTGCGGCTTCTGCCCGAGCGCGATTCCCATCCACGGCTGCATGATGCCTTTGCCGTCATTCTCGACAGTCTCGAGGCGCCCGAGGAAGCCGGGGCGCTCTATGTCCGGTTCGAGCTGGCAGTGCTTGAGGATCTGGGCTTCGGGCTGGATCTGACCGCTTGCGCGGCCACCGGAACCCGCTCCGACCTCATCTATGTGTCTCCGAAATCGGGCCGCGCCGTGTCTGCCGAAGCGGGCGCGCCCTGGGCGGACAAGCTGCTGGCGCTTCCGGCGTTTTTGCCTGACCGGGGGCAGGTCTGCACGGACGCGACCATGCTGGACCAGGCCTTCAAGCTGACGGGATATTTTCTCAACCGGCATGTGTTTGAACCGCGCGGGGTCGAGCCGCCGATCAGCCGCGAGAGCTTTTGTACGGCAGCGTTGCGCGCAATGCCGGAAACCAACACTATTGATGGCACCATTCAGGAACCGATTTCATGACCGATGACACCAACACCCGGGCCAACGGCCAATTCACCGGCGTCGTGCCGCTCGAGCTGGTGGCAAAAGAAGGCGGGTTGTCGGTGATGCAGGGCATCCTCGACGGGCGGCTGCCGGGTGCTGCGATGGCGAAAACGCTCAATTTCTGGCTCAGCAAGGTGGAAGAGGGGCTGATCGAATTCACCGGCGCGCCGAATGCCGATCACCTCAACCCGCTCGGCACGGTGCATGGCGGATGGGCGGCGACTATCATGGATTCGGCGCTTGCCTGCGCCGTGATGACGACGCTTGCGCCGGGTGAAGGCTATACCACCGTGGAGTTCAAGCTGAACCTGACCCGGCCGGTGCTGCCGGATATGGGGGAGCTGACCTGTGAAGGCCGGATGGTCCACCGGGGCAAGACCATTGCCACCTCGGAGGCCTATCTTCGCGACGGGTCCGGCAAGCTTCTGGCGCATGGCACCGAAACCTGCGCGATCTTCCCGATCGCCAAATTGATGCGGTGAGATGCTTTTTCCGTGATGTAATATTCATGTCATGTCCCCGCCTTAGGAGGTGGCGAGCCGAAATTGCTCGTTATTGATAATGGAGATGGTCATGAAAAATCTATTGATTGCATCGCTTGCACTCGCCTTGTCGACTGGTGTGGCGCTCGCTCAGGAGCTGCCGCAGAAGGACTCGAAATGGTTCACCGATGCGCAGGCGAAGATCCAGGAAATGGTCGCCCGCCAGCCGATCACCAAGCGCGCCAAGAACGTCATCCTGTTCACGGCTGACGGCAATGGTGTTGGCACCAACTACGCGGTTCGCCTGTTCTCCGGCCAGCAGGCCGGTCTGCTCGGCTCCGAGTATGTCCAGCCGCAGGAAACCTTCCCGAATCTCGCCCTGGTCAAGACCTACACCACAAACGGCCAGACCCCGGACAGTGCGCCGACCGCATCGGCGATGAACACCGGCGTCAAGTCGAAGAACACCATGATCAATGTCGACGAGACCATCGCGGTCAATGATTGCGCCAACATGGCCGGTCACGAACTCAAGACCTTCGCCGAACTTGCTTCGGAAGCAGGCAAGTCGGTCGGCGTCATCTCGACCGCACGCCTGACCCACGCAACCCCGGCCGGCGTTTACGCCAAGACCGTCAACCGCAACTGGGAAGACAACACCGGCCTGCCGGAAGATTGCACCAACCAGACCGACATCGCCTCGCAGCTGATCAACCAGATGAAGGCCGGCGTCATCGACATCGCCATGGGCGGTGGCCGCCGTCACTTCATTCCGACCGATTTCACCGACGGGGAAGGCAAGACCGGCAAGCGCACCGACGGCCACAACCTGGTCGAGGAAGCCCAGGCTGCCGGCGTGCAGTTTGCATGGGGCGATGAGGACTTCGCCAAGCTGAAGCTGGATGGCTCGCCGGTGCTCGGCCTGTTTGAATCGTCGCACATGAAGTACGAATACGACCGCGCCGGTGAACCAAGCCTGGCTGAAATGACCGAAGCGACCATCAAGGCGCTTCAGAACAACGAGAACGGCTATTACATCTCGATCGAGGCCGGCCGCGTCGACCACGCCAACCATGATGGCAACCTGCACCGCGTTTTGACCGACGGCAAGGCCTTCGCCGATGCGATTGCCCTGGCCGACGAGCTGACCGATGACGAGGACACGCTCATCATCGTGACCGCCGACCACGAACATGCGATCGCCTTCAACGGCTATTGCGGCCGTGGCTCGCCGATCACCGGCCTTTGCTACGACATCGACGATGCCGGTGTGAAGCACACCAATGAGCCCAAGAAGGGCAAGGACGGCAAGGCCTACACCGTTGCCGGTTACCTCAACGGCGCCGGTTCGGTGCTGAAGGAAGACCAGCAGTGGACCGGTTCGCGTCCTGAACTGACCAACGAGCAGGCGATGGACCCGGACTACCTGCAGCAGGCGCTGATCCCGATGTCTTCGGAAACCCACTCGGGTGAAGACGTCGCCGTGATGGCCAAGGGTCCGTGGGCGCACCTGTTCGACGGCGTCATCGAACAGAACTACATCTTCCACGTGATGAACTACGCCGTGAACGCGAAGTAAGCGCGCCGGCATGACAACGGGAAAGGCTCGCTTCGTGCGGGCCTTTCCCACTCCCCGGGGGCAGTGGGGACCACGGATCAGGAGTGTTTCAATGAACCGCAGACAATTCGTATTGGGAGCCCTGGGCTGCCCGGCCATCGCAACGGCTTCGGTGCTGGCGTTTGCCGATGACACGACCAAGCTTCGAGACCTCTACAACAAGGATCTCAGCTTCTCCGATTACGCGTTGGAGCGCGAAGGCCAGAGGGTGTCGATCAGCGGCTTCATGGCGCCGCCGCTCAAGGCCGAAACGAAATTCTTCGTGCTGACCAACAGGCCGCTGGCGGTCTGCCCGTTTTGCGAGACCGAGGCCGAATGGCCCGACGATATTCTCGCCATCTATTCCAAGCGCATCATCGAGGTGATCTCGTTCAACACGCGCATCGTCAGCCGTGGCCGGCTTGAGCTTGGCACTTACACCGATCCCGAAACACGATTTGTCAGCCGGGTTCGCCTCGTCGATGCCGTCTACGAGAGGGCCTGAGCGATGGCCGGGCTGCCGCTCGAGGTTCGCAATCTGACGGTCACAGGATCGCAAGCGAGGATCCTGGTGCGCGCGGATGTCTTGAGTATTGCGCCGGGCGAGGCGATTGGTATTCGCGGGCCATCGGGTGCGGGAAAATCGACCTTGCTCTATGCGCTCGCAGGCCTGCACCCGACGGCATGCGGAGGAATCCGCTGGGGCGGCGCCGATCTGGTGGCGCTCGGCGAGGGCGAGCGCACCCGGTTCAGGCGCGAACATGTCGGCATGGTGTTTCAGGATTTCCTTTTGTTCGAGGAACTGACTGCGGCAGGCAATGCCGGTCTCGCCGCGGCCTTTGGCAGCAAGCGTGAGGTTGCGTCGATCCGCGACCGCGCCGGCGCCGTTCTCGAGCGACTTGGGATTCGTGAGGCACGGCGCAACGTGGACAGTTTTTCCGGGGGCGAACGCCAACGCGTCGCCATCGCCCGGGCGCTAGCCAATGATCCCTCAATCATCCTCGCCGATGAACCAACCGCAAGCCTCGACAGGGAAACGGCGGACCGGATGATTTCCGATCTGCTGGATCTGGCGCGATCGGGCGGCAAGACGCTGATTGCGGTCAGCCATGACCGGGCTTTGCTCGACCGGATGGACCGCTGCATCGACGTGATCGATGGCTGTCTGAGGGAAGGGGCTGGTATTGCCTGAACTCATTCTCGATAGTTGGCAGGACTTGAGCCCGATGGTTCAGGACAGCCTGGTGCTGATAACGCTGCTGGCCCCGGCGGTGCTCGTCGGAGGGGTGGTCACGTCCGGCTACCGGCCCTTTGCCCTGGTCGGGTCGCTGCTCTGGCGCTACCGCTGGACCAATCTTGTGTTCATCGCGCTGATTGCCGTGTCCGTCGGTCTCGGGGTCGGCCTGACCGCCCAGGAGCGCGGCCTGCGCCAGGGCACGGCCCGCGCCGCCGACAAGTTCGACCTGATCGTTTCCGCTCCGGGCAGCGAGATCACCATGCTGTTTGCCGCCGTCTACCTGCAGCCCAGCGATGTGCCGCTGCTGGATGGCGCGACCTACGACGAGATCTCATCGAACGAGACGGTCGGCCTGGCGGCTCCGATCGCCTATGGCGACAGTTTCGACAGTTTCCCGGTGATCGGCACGACGCCGCAGTTCGTCGAGCATCTGTCCGGTTCTCTGGCCGAGGGGCATATGTTCACCCGTGTCGGGGAAGCTGTTGTCGGCGCTGCGGTGGAGCTGCCGCTTGCGGCACATTTCATTCCGGCTCACGGTTCCGGCGAAGAAGCCGAGCATGAGGCCCATGCCGGAGCGGAAACCGCAATCGTTGGAAGAATGACGCCGACCGGCAGCCCCTGGGACAAGGCCATTCTTGTGCCGGTGGAGGCGGTCTGGGAAGTCCATGGCCTGGCCAATGGCCACGCCCCGGAACGCGAACTTCAGATCGGCCCGCCGTTCGATCCGGCCTATTTCCCGGGAACGCCGGCGGTGATGGTTCACGCGGACGCACTGTGGGCGAACTATGCGCTGAAATCCGAGTTCACCACAGACAAGACGATGGCGTTCTTTCCCGGTGCGGTGCTTTCGCGGCTGCACGGGCTGATGGGCGATGTCCGTCAGATCATGTCGCTGATGGCGGTGGTCACCCAGGTGCTGGTGACTGCAGGCGTGCTGACCGGGCTTGTGGTGCTGACGCGGCTGTTCTCCCGCCGTCTGGCCTTGTTGCGGGCGATCGGCGCGCCCGGACGCTTTGTTTTCGCCGTGGTCTGGTCCTATGCCGCGACGCTGATCGCTGGCGGGGCCTTGATCGGCCTTGGCGCGGGCTATGTCGCCACCGGGATCATCTCACGGGAAATCAGCCGCCGCACCGATATCCTGGTTCAGTCCGGCCTTGCCTGGCCGGAGTATCACCTGATTGCCGGCTTTGTCAGCCTGACCCTGCTGCTGGCGCTTGTGCCGGCATTCCTTGCCCTCAATCGCCCTGTCATTCCCGACCTGAGAAGTTGAAGGAGAGCATCATGGTTCGATGTTTTGCTGTTTCCGCCCTGCTGCTGTCTTCACGCGCGCTTCCAGCCCATGGCCAGGACCAGGCCGAAAACGCCACAGGCCATTCCCATTCCGGGCATGCACACTGACTGGTGCCGGGACCGGGCAACGGAAATGGCTGTCGCCGGGTGGCCAGGATGAGACGTTAATCCGCCTGGCCGAGATGCTCACGCACCTGGGCGCGGAAGGTCTCGGAGGCCCAGGGCGCGGCACCGGAAACCCGCCGGATTACTGTGCCGTCTGCCGTCAGGAACAGGGTCAGCGGATAGCCCTTGATCTGAAAGCGGCTGCCTGCCTCCGCCGGATCGACCAGGTAGGTCTGAAACCCGTGCAGCTCCATGTCGGAACCGAGGAAGCGCTCGACATCCGCGCGCGGCCGCTTGTCCACCGAGACCACGACCAGCCGGGTGCCGAGCTCCTCGGGCAGGCCGTCGCGGAAGTCCGCCAGTTCCGGCTGTTCGGCCCGGCAGGGCACGCACCATGTCGCCCAGAAATGAACCACCAGCGGCGCGTCGGGCAGAATGGTTTCCAGCCGGTCGACCGCGCTTGCGGTGTCAGCAAGCCCGGTTGCTTCAAGCGTGATCCGTGATGCCGTACCCTGGGAGAGCGGCGTGCCGGTGCTCAAGGCCGGATGCGGCACAGCAAATCCCAGCAAACAGGCAAGGCAAAGGACCGCCCGCATTATTCCGCAGGCGCGAGAGCCGGTCGCTCAACAGCCTGTTCCCTGATCGGCCAGTGCACGATGGCTGCAAAGATGCCGAGCGCCACGCCCAGCCACCAGACCGGGTTGTAGGTGCCGAAGATGTCGTAGAGGTAGCCGCCCAGCCAGACGCCGAGGAAAGAACCGACCTGGTGGGAGAAGAAGACGACGCCGCCGAGCATGCCGAGATGGCCGGTGCCGAACATGATCGCAACAAGCGCGTTTGTCGGCGGTACGGTCGACAGCCACAACAGGCCCATGACAATGGCGAAGATGATCACCGAGGTTCCGGTCTGCGGCAGCAGCAGGAAGGCGGTGACGGCGACGGAGCGGCCGAGATAGATCCAGACCAGCGACATCGGCTTGGAATAGCGCTGGCCGATGAAGCCCGAGGCCAGCGAGCCGATGATGTTGAAGAAGCCGATCAGCGCCAGTGACAGCACCGCATAGGAGCTTTCGATGTTGATGTCGCGCAGATAGGCGGGGAAATGGGCGGTGATGAAGGCGACCTGGAAACCGCAGACGAAGAAGCCTGACACCAGCAGCAGATAGCTCTTGTGGCCCAGCGCCTCGCGCAAGGCTTCGCCGATCGACTGCTTGTAAACGCTATCCTTTTGCGAGCCGGACGAGGAATTACCGCGCAGCGGAATGGCCAGGAACGGGATGATGAACATCATCGCCGCCATCCAGACCAGCGCTTCCTGCCAGCCATAGGCGTCGATCAGGCCCTGGCTGAGCGGCGCGAAGACGAACATCCCGGCCGAGCCAGCGGCCGTGCCGATGCCGAAGGCCATCGACCGGCGCTCGGGCGCGACGTTGCGGGCAAACGCCGCCAGCACGATGCCGAAGGACGCCGAGGCAATGCCGAGGCCGATGAGCACGCCGCCAGAGATGTAGAACCAGCCGGGGCTGGGCGCGATCGACATGATGAACAAGCCGCTGGAATAAAGCAGCGCCGACAGCGCCAGAACCTTCCAGGTGCCGAACTTGTCGGCGATGGCGCCGAAGACCGGCTGCCCGAGGCCCCAGAACAGGTTCTGGATGGCCATGGCGAGACCGAATGTGGTGCGGTCCCAGCCGGTGTCGGCAAGCATGGGAAGCTGGAAAAAGCCCATCGCCGAGCGCGGCCCAAAGGACAACAGCGCAATCGCGCAGCCGGAGATGATGATCAGCCAGGGCAGGGGCGCGCGGGCTGCGGCAAGACGGGGGTCGGACATGGGAGGCTCCTAGAGTGCTTCGGGACTCTAGTGATTTGGGCTCCCGGAACAAGTGCTTTTGCGTGAAGCTAAGGATCAGCAAAATTGATGGTTCGGATCGGCGACAGATCACGGCCTCATAGCTGCCGGTCGGACCTGCCTGGGCCTGGTTTCTCCTTGTGTTCGGGGTGCGTATGCCGGGGCTTACCGGAACAGCTGGAGGATCGACTGACTGTTCGAATTGGCGATCGACAATGACTGGATGCCGAGTTGCTGCTGTGTCTCCAGAGCCTTGAGGCGTGTCGATTCCTCGTTCATGTCGGCATCGACGAGGCGCCCGATACCGCGTTCGATCGTATCTGTCAGATCGGCAACGAAATTGCTCTGGATCTCTATGCGGGTGTTCATTGTACCGAGCTTTGTCGCGGCATCGATCATGTCCGACATCATCATGTCGACCACCGAGATCATTTCATCGAGCTGGGCATTCGTCGTTGTCGAGGACAGGCTGATCTCGTCCTGGTGGACGCCGGCGCTGGTGCTGAGGACAAGCGCCCAGAGCTGGCCGGCGCCGATTGCCAGGGCATAGCCGTCCGAGGTCAGGATGCCTTCGTCACCGCCGGTGAGATCGTCAATCAGGTAACGTGAACCGGTGGAGGCGGGGTTGGGGTCGTAGTCCAGGGTGGCGATCGAGACAGTTCCATCGGCTGCCCGGTTGAACGATCCGACCACCGTTTTGTCGAGCGCGTAGGTCGCGGCCTGGCCGGCGGAGGCGACCAGCCAGTTCTCGCCGTTGAAACTGGAGGATTCTGCGATCGACCGGATCTGGCTTTTCAGCTCGGTGAGTTCCTTGTTGATCTTTTCCTTGTCGACGCCCGGTTCGCGCGCGGCCACAAGCTTGGCCTTGACCTCGTCAACAATCTCGATTGCACCGTGCATGCCGGTATAGGCGGTGTCGACGGTGGCGGCTCCGAGCGACAGTGCGTCTTCGACGGCCGAAAGCGCCTTGTTGTCGGACCGCATCGTCGTGGCAATCGACCAATAGGCGGCGTTGTCCGACGCGTTTTCTACGCGAAAGCCGGACGACACCCGCGCCTGGGTCGCTTCCAGCGACCGGTTGATTGAGCGCAAGGTATCAAGCGCCGCAATTGCCGCGACGTTCGTCATGAGACTGGTCATGTGCAAACTCTGTAAAACGAGAAACTTCGAACCGCCCGTCAAGGCCGCCGGGCGGTCATGTCCGGCAATGTCGGTGAGGCTGATTTTTCGGAGAACATGGTAAATTTCTGGTTAATTCTTTGAAATGTGACCGGCAAGAAGTTGTATTGCAATTCGGCCCCCCGCGCAGTCGGGCGGACCCGGACGAGGAAATCGCTCGCGGTTGACAGGATCGTGTTCGGCACTGATGCTGAACGCAGATGAACCAGCATCGGGAGGAAAAAGGCGATGGTTCACCGGCTTTCACGGGCAATTGCCGCAGCGATATTCTCATTCGGCGTTACCGCCGCCGCAATTGCCGAGGATTTCGACCCCGACAGGGCCAGCTTCGATCCCGAGACGCAGTTCGTCATTACACCATTCGGTTCGATCATCGGGGATCCGGCACAGGTGACGGATCTTTCGACCGACCGGACCGGATTTACCTATTGCTCGACATATCCCGACAAGGATCGCGGTTTGCTGCTGATGGGCTCCATCGTCGTTCCGGCGCAGGGCGGTGCGGAAGGTGGTGGCCATTCGATGATGCTGCCGGTCGAACAGGCCCGCAATTTCATCTCTTACCTGCGCAAGGGGCCCGAATGGGCCAAGGTGGCGCGCGAGAACAAGGTCGGGCTGTTTTCCAAGCCGATTGGCGACGTCATCGGTGCGGAAGGCGATGCCGAACACCTGTCGATCAAGTTCGTCTCCGATGAGCAAAGCAACGGATCGGTGAGGATCGAGCACGTGCTCGGCGGGGTGACGAGGGCCTTCGGGCTGGGCATCAATCCGGCGCTGAAGTTTGCCGCGCAGGCCGAACATGCGCTGGAAAAGGGGCTCGCTCATATGCCCGATGCGGCCCCCGCCGAGGACGAGGAAAAGAGCAAGCTGTTCAAATGAGACGCGGCCGGCGTCAGCTGCCGGTCACCGCTGGCTGGCTTGCATTCGCAAGGGCAAAGTCCTATGTGAAGTGTTCCCCGGCATTGCCGGGTTCATTTTGGTGATATTTATGCTCAATATGAGCATAAGACGATTGACGGGAGGGTTGCCATGACCCAGTTGGAAACAGGCACAATGGCCAAGTCGGCGAAATCCACGCAAAGTGCTGCGGACCGGTTCGGCGTTCTGGAGCGTCCGGAACTCAAGTACACCCCGGCCGTGGCGCGCGAGACGGCGCATCTTTACGAGCGCGTCCGCAACCATATCCCCGAAATCGAATGGCCGATCTACGCGCCCTACATTCACGCCATCAACCGGATCAAGAAGGAACGCGGTGCGGCGATCCTGGCGCACAATTACCAGACGCCGGACATCTTCCATTGCGTTGCCGATATCGTTGGCGATTCGCTGCAGCTGGCGCGCGAGGCGACGCTGGTCGATGAACAGATCATCATCCAGTGCGGCGTGCATTTCATGGCCGAGACCTCGAAACTGCTCAACATGGACAAGACCGTGCTGATCCCCGACGGCAAGGCCGGGTGCTCGCTGTCGGATTCGATCACCGGGGCGGATGTTCGGCTGCTCAAGGAACGCTATCCCGGCGTGCCGGTGGTGACCTATGTCAACACGTCGGCCGATGTGAAAGCCGAGACCGACGTCTGCTGCACCTCGTCAAATGCGGTTGCTGTGTGCGAAAGCTTCGATTCCGACACGGTGCTGTGCATTCCCGATGAATATCTGGCGATGAATGTCGCCAAGCAGACATCGAAGAAGATCCTGACCTGGAAAGGCCATTGCGAAGTGCATGAGCGCTTCACGGCGGAAGAACTGCTCGCCTACAAGGAAGCCGATCCGTCGATCGAGATCATCGGTCACCCGGAATGCCATCCCGATGTGATCGCGGTGTGCGATTATTCCGGGTCGACCTCCGGCATGATCAACTACGTCAAGGACACGCGGCCACCGAAGGTGCTGCTGGTCACTGAATGCTCGATGGCATCCAACATCGAGAGTGAGGTTCCGGGCGTTGAATTCGTCAAGCCCTGCAACCTGTGCCCGCACATGAAGCGGATCACCCTGCCGAAGATCCTCGACAGCCTGCTCAACATGACCGAGGAGGTGCTGGTCGATCCGGCGATCGCGGATCGCGCCCGGCTGGCGGTCGAGCGGATGATCAATTTGAAGAATTGACGGTCTGGCGCGGCCGGTGTTCCGGTCGCAGCCTGCGAGGAGTTTGCCATGGCGTCTACCGCGATTGCCGTCCATCAGCCGCAACCGGTGAAGCGATCCGATGAGGTTGTCATCATTGGCGGCGGGCTTGCCGGGCTGTTCTGTGCGCTCAAGCTGGCGCCGAAGGCGGTCACCGTGCTCGCCGCAGCACCTATTGGCCGTGGAGCCTCCTCGGCCTGGGCGCAGGCGGGTATTGCCGCCGCGGTGGGCCCCGGAGACACCATCGACAAGCACGTGACCGATACCATCATCGCCGGCGACGGCATCGTCGATGAAGAGATCATCCGGATGATGGCCTCGGAAGCGTCAGGCCGCATTCACGATCTGCTCGATTATGGCGTGCCGTTCGACCGTGATCTTGAAGGCCATCTGGCCGTCAGCCGCGAGGCGGCGCATTCGGAAAGCCGGATCGTGCGGGTGAAGGGCGACATGGCCGGCCGCGCCATCATGGAAGCGCTGGTCGCCTCCGTGCGCAAGACACCCTCGATCCGGGTGCTGGAAGGCTATGTGGTCGAGGAGCTGATCGTCGAAGAGGGGCGGGTCACCGGTGTTGTTGCCCGCGATCATGCCGGCAGCGGCGAAGAGCTGCACCGCATCACCGGATCGAATGTGGTGATGGCGACCGGCGGCATCGGCCATCTCTACAAGGTGACGACCAATCCCACCGAAGCGCGCGGCGGCGGCATCGGCATGGCGGCACGCGCCGGCGCACGGCTTGCGGACATGGAGTTCGTGCAATTCCATCCCACCGCGATTGATGTCGGCAAGGATCCGGCGCCGCTGGCCACCGAGGCGCTGCGCGGCCACGGCGCGACGCTGCACAATTCGGCTGGCGACCGGTTCATGGTTCAAATCCACAAGGACGCGGAGCTTGCACCGCGCGATGTGGTGGCGCGCGGCATCTTCGCCGAAATCAAGGCGGGCAGGGGCGCCTTTCTCGACTGCCGCACGGCGGTGCCGGACTTCGCGGCGGAATTTCCGACCGTGCATGGATACTGCAAGGAGGCGGGTATCGACCCGGCCACCGAAATGATCCCGGTCATTCCGGCGGCGCATTATTTCATGGGCGGAATCTGGACCGACATCAATGGCAGGACCTCGCTTCCCGGCTTCTGGGCCTGTGGCGAGTGCACCTCAACGGGAGCCCACGGCGCCAACCGGCTGGCGTCGAATTCGCTTCTGGAGGCAGTGGTGTTTTCCGCCCGCATCGCCGAGACGCTGAAAGCCGAGATCAAGCCTGACGCCCCCAAGGATTGGCAGCAGGGCTCGGTGTCGAGCGGAGAATACCTGACCGAGAATGATCACCCCAACATGGTGGCCTTGCGGGAGACCATGAGCGCTCATCTGGGTGTGCTGCGCGACGGCGAAGGCATGCTCGAGGCGCTGCGCACGATCCTGCAACTGGCCCGGGACAGCCATTCGGTCCGGTTTGACAATGTGATCACCACGGCGAAACTGATCGCGGTCTCGGCGCTCAACCGGATTGAAAGCCGCGGCGGGCATTTCCGCACCGATTATCCGGAGGAGCAGGCGGACTGGAAACGGCGGACGCTGGTGACGCTTGAGCAGGCCCACGCCATTATCCCCGACCTGCTGGAGGGCTGAACGATGACCACTGCATACCTACCCGAACTTCCAGGCCTGATGGTCGAGGATCAGGTGCGTGCGGCGTTGCTCGAGGACCTGGGCCGTGCCGGCGACATCACCTCCAACGCCACCATTGGTCCCGACAGGCAGGCGATCGCCGAGATGAACAGCCGCGAGGCCGGAATCATCGCCGGGTTGCCGCTGGCCGAAGCGGCGTTCCGGCTGGTCAATCCGGCAATCCGGTTCGAAGCGCTGGTCAATGACGGCGCGCGGGTAGCACCGGGGACGATGATTGCCCGGATTTCAGGCCCGGCGCGGGGGCTTCTCTCAGCCGAACGGGTGGCGCTGAATTACCTCATGCATCTCTCCGGTATTGCCACGCACACTGCGCGGTTCGCCGATGCCATCGCCCACACCGACGCCAAGGTCACCTGCACGCGCAAGACCATTCCGGGTTTGCGCGCGGTGGAGAAATACGCGGTGCGCTGCGGCGGCGGTTCCTCGCACCGCTACGGCCTCGATGACGCGATCCTGATCAAGGACAATCACATCGCCGTCGCCGGTGGCATCACAGAAGCGCTGAAGGCGGCAAAGGCCTTTGCCGGGCATCTGGTCCGGATCGAGATCGAGGTCGATACGCTGGAGCAGTTCGAGGCGGTGCTCGGCGAGGGCGCCGATGTCTGCCTGCTCGACAACATGGGCCCGGACATGCTGCGCCAGGCGGTAGCACTCAACCAGGGCCGCCTCATCCTCGAAGCTTCCGGCAATGTCTCGCTGGAGACCATCAAGGCGATTGCCGAAACCGGCGTTGACTACATCTCGACCTCGAAGATCACCATGGCGGCGCCGACGCTCGATATCGGGCTGGATATGTCGATCGGGTGAGGATAGTGGCGGGCAGCCTTGCTGCATCTGGAGGGGTGCTTCGAGATTTTTTGACCAGGACCAATTGAAGAATTGAAGCCTCGGAACAATACGGCTAACTGGTGAAGCGCTCGCGGTCCGCGAAGCGAAAACCAGCATTGGAATATGTGTGACACATCACATTGCGACAGATCGCAAGGCCAATCTGGTTGGCAGTATCTGGATGATCGCGGCGATGGCGATCTTTGCCATCGAGGATGCCTTTATCAAAGCAGTTTCCGCGATGCTGCCGGTTGGCCAGGTCCTGATCATTTTCGGTTTGGGTGGAGCCCTTGTCTTTGCCTCTGTGGCGCTCATCAACAAAGAGCCTCTGTTCAATCGGGACGTCGTTTCGCGGCCGATGTTGATACGCGTGGTCTTCGAGATCACCGGGCGATTGTTTTATGTGCTTGCCCTTTGGCTGATCCCGTTATCGGCGGCGACTGTAATCCTGCAGGCGACCCCGCTCGTCGTGGTCGCTGGAGCGGCACTGGTGTTTGGCGAAAAAGTGGGATGGCGCCGGTGGACGGCAATTTTTGTCGGATTGGCCGGGGTTGTGGTCATTATTCAGCCTGGGACGGATAGTTTTTCGATGCTGTCGTTTCTGGCCATCATCGGCATGATCGGGTTTGCGGGCCGTGATCTGGCCAGCCGCGCCGCACCTGCGGTTCTCAGCACCACGATCCTCGGATTGTATGGATTTCTCTCCATCGTCATTGCCGGCGGGCTGTTCTCGGCGTGGCAAGCAGTGCCTTTCGTGATGCCGAATGCGGAGATATCGTGTTACGCTCTGGGGGCCGTTCTGGCGGGCGTTGCGGCCTACTCGTGCCTGATGAAAGCGATGCGTACCGGAGAGGTGTCAGCGGTCACTCCGTTCAGATATTCACGGCTGCTGTTTGGCATTGCGCTCGGGATCGGGTGGTTTGGTGAGCAGTTGAGTTTTGCGATGATCGCCGGGTCAGGTCTGATCGTGATTTCAGGCCTGTTTATTCTCTGGCGAGGCCGGAAGGTCGGGGCAGCGAAATAGTTTTCCGTTTGGCAGCCAATTCCGTTCAGCGGGAATTCAGGCAGCAATAGCCCCAGGATCAACCTGCCGAACCGGGCACAAATCCTATGTCAGCAGGTAAATCCAGAAGGGCAGTGTGAGGGCCGAAAGCAGGGTCGATTGGGCAATCAGCGTTGCCGGTAGCCTTCGCTCGGCGCCGTAGACCGATGCCAGCACATGGGCGGCAGATGCAGTTGGCAGCGCTGCAAAAACCACAAGCACATTCGCCTGTGCCGGGGGCAGTCCTGCCAATGTGACACCCAGCCAGGTAACTGTAGGCAAGATCAATAGCTTGATAGTGGTAATACCGCCGGTGAACCGGTTGAGCCGCACCATTGCGCCCCAGTCCATCGTGGCGCCAACCGCCATGAGAGCGATCGGGATCGCCGCGCCGGCCAGGTAATCAACGCCCCGTTGGAGGATTTCCGGCAAAGAAATGCCAAGGGCTCCAACGAACATGCCGGACACCGAGGCGATGAAAAACGGGTTGCGGGCAATCTGGCCCAGAACGCCCAGCGGACCCAATCCGTTTCCACGTGACAGTGCAGTGATTGCGAAGACATTTGCCAATGGCACTGCAAAGCCGATGGCCACCGACATCAGCGGCGCGGCATTTCCAACGGCGCTGACCGCTACAAAGGCAATCGCCGTATTGAACCGCCACGCCGTTTGCCAGGCACCGGCGAAATCGAGGAATTTCGACGGTCCAAAGGGTCTGAGCAGCCAGCCCAGCGAAAGGCCAAGAGACAGGATGATCCAGACGCCGGCACCGATAATTGCAGCATCATCGAATGCGATCGGACGCGATGCCGCCGCAGAAAAAATCAGGCATGGAAACAGCAGCTCGAAATTCAACCGGTCGATGCCTCGCCACGCATCAACGCTCAGCCGCTCGCGGAACACCCTGCCGAGAGTGATGATGGCCATGGTAGGGATGAGGACTGACAGAATTGGGATCATGATGAGGATCGCTGCGGTCGCTTGCGTTATGCAAGTGCCGGTGTGGAGACAACCTGAAACTAACGGTATCTGACGACAGACCAACCGGGCCGACAAGGGCCTTGTTGTCACAGAACTGCCGGTTTTGACAAGGGGTTCGCGGGTAGGCGTTTCAAGGCTTCTTGCGGTTCGGGCATCTGTCGCGTGCCGAAGCCGGTCCGGTATTTCGTGCCATCTTTCTTTGCGAAGCGGTCGAAGCTCGTCAGGAAGGCCAGGCCGCCGCGACCATCGCACGAACCGGTCCAACCCGCTGGTGTGGGGGCCTATCGGTTGAAATCTTGACTACATGGTCAAATTTAGCCTAAGAGTTGTGTTCCTCTTTAGTACAAGTGTTTTTTTCAACAAAAGATTGCGGCAATCCCAACCCGTGCCGTGCCGTGCTGTCCCTTGCCGTCCGCTCGAGGGCACTGAACCGGGAGTACTTCTTATGCAGGCTGAGCCTCTTAGCACGCTCGCTGAAACCGTGCCCCGGCCGCGATACCCGTCGCATATGATTGACGGCGGACAGGTTATTCGGGAAGCAATCAAGACAATCCGCAATTGGAATCTCAGCACGGAAATACTGGTGGCGACGCAAAGGCGATTTTTCGGTTCCTGGTCGGTGCTCGCGCCATTGCCGGACCGACCGGTCATTTATGCGGCAAATCACCAGATTGGCGGTGATCTTTCATTTCTTCTCTGGCCGATTGCCTTTCATACCGCTTTTCCCGCATCCGTTGTCATTGCCGCCAACGCCGCTGACAGCCAGCATGGGAAGTTGATCAATTTTCTCTTGACCCACCCGACCCAGGCCGAAGAGGACCGCCGGCTGCAGTGCCGGTTGATCAGTTTCGATCCGGACAAGCCAAAGGCGGCGAAAGTGGCGGTCGAGGAGATGCGGGAAAGGCTCAAGACCGAATCGGTGATCGTCAGCCTCGAGGGGAAAGCGCAATGTCGCGACGAACAGCCGGTCATGCGCGCCTCGTCGCTGCTTCCCAGCCTGTCAATTCGAACCGGGTGCCCGATCGTGCCGCTTCGCGTGTCGGGCGGGCTTCCCTCAACGCCATCGCATTTCCGCGCGTTTCCCTACGATTACGGTCCGATCGGAGCCGTTTCCGGCGCGCCGATCCTGGCCGACGAGCTGAGGCAACTGGCACCTCGCCAGCGCGTCAACCGGGTTCTCGATGCGGTCAACGGGCTGATCGGGCAGGGGCCGGAGAAGTGTGATGTTGCCCGGCAGAACGGCGCGGGACCGAGCCTTGCGGAGTCCATTGCTGAACGGCAAGTTCGCAGCGGAAGTTCGGCAATCAAGTGTGCGGTCGCGGAACTGCTGATCCGCGGCCCGCTGCTCAGCGATGAAGGCCGGGATTACCTGAAGTTGTTCCAGCCCGATGTCAGGACACTGCCCGAGAGGCTGGACACGGAATGGGGACGCAGGTTCGTGTTCTGGCTGACAGACAGCCTCAACCTGCCGGAAGGTCCGGAGAAATACGAGTGGTTGTGTGCCCGGCAAGAGGCCGCGGAATAGCCGGGATGCGACGAATGCCGGAGCGTCAATTCGGCGGCATGCGGTTCCAGGCGTCGAGTGCGGCGATCTTGTAGGCTTCGGCAAGGGTCGGGTAGTTGAAGGTGTTCTCGACAAAATACTCCAGCGTGCCCTTGAGGTTGATGACGGCCTGTCCGATGTGGATCAGCTCGGTGGCACCCTCTCCGACGATGTGGCAGCCGAGCAATCGCCGGGTTTTCAGCGAAAAGATCATCTTGAGCATGCCGGTATCGAGACCCATGATGTGACCGCGCGAGGTTTCCCGGAACCGTGCCACGCCGCACTCGTAGGGAATGCCGCGTTGGACGACTTCTTCCTCGGTCATGCCGATGGTTGACATTTCGGGCACCGAGTAGATCCCGTAGGGGAAGAACTTGGGCGGTTCGTGAGCCTGTTCGCCGAGCGCGTGGCATGCCGCGATCCGGCCCTGTTCCATCGATGTCGAGGCAAGGCTCGGGAAGCCGATCACATCGCCGGCGGCATAGATGTTGGGCACGTCGGTTTCAAACGTCGCCGGGTTGACCTTGATGCGTCCGCGGCTGTCGCTTTCCAGGCCGCAGGAGTCAAGGTTGAGGCTGGCGGTGGCGCCCATCCGGCCGGCTGCGAACAGGACCGTTTCCGAGCGGATATTCCGGCCGTCCTCCATCTGGATTTCGCACTGGCCGTTTTCCAGCTTGCTGATCTTTTCGGCCTTGCGGCCAAAGCGAAGGACCATGCCGCGGTCCTTGAGCTGATGGGTGAAGTCATCGATCAGTTCCCTGTCGATGAAATCGAGCATGGTGTCGCGGGGCTCGACCAGGGTGACATGGACATCCAGCGAGGAGAAGATGGTGGCGTATTCGACCCCGATGACGCCCGCGCCGATAACGGTCAACGAGCGGGGCAGGTGATCGATGCCGAGGATCTCGTCGCTGTCGAGAATGCTTTTCCCATCGAACGGCACGTAATCGGGGCGAAACGGCACGGTGCCGACGGCCAGCAGGAAGGCATCGGCGGTAAACTCGAAGGTTTCTCCCTCTTCGCCGCGCACCTCGATGGTCGTCTTGTCCTTGAATCGTGCATCGCCGTTGAGCGTGGTCACCCGGTTGCGGGCGAACTGGTGTTCGAGAACCTCGATTTCGTGGGTCAGGGTGATGTGAAGGCGGGCCTGCAGATCGCCTGCCGTCAAATCCTGCTTGACGCGGTAGGAGCGGCCGTAGAAGCCGCGCTCACGCCATCCGGACAGGTTGAGCGCGGTTTCGCGCAGGGTTTTCGACGGAATGGTTCCGGTGTGAACCGAGACGCCGCCAACCCGGCGGCCGCGTTCGACGACGAGAACCTTCCGGCCGAATTTCGCAGCCTGAATTGCGGCGCGGCGGCCGGCCGGGCCGCTGCCGATGACGATGAAGTCGTAGTGTTCCATTCAAACAAGATCCGGTTTGGCGAACGATAGGGTCACGCCCGATTTCAACATGAATCGCGTTAAGAAAGCTGCAAGGGCCGGCTACAGGTTTCATCAGTCGAACCAGATGGTTGGCGATGGCGTCTTCGCCGCACTCGCTGATGACGGATTATTGCTGTAAACAAAAATGGATCTGGGTTCGGGAGGCCCGGGCAGTTGGAATTGGCCAGGGGAGGGGCAGACCGAATGAATTTGTTTTCGATGTTGCAACAGCGTGCCGAGAATGGCGATCCGATCCGTGCGGGGATGATCGGCGCCGGCAAGTTCGGCACGATGTTTTTGTCGCAGGTGCGCAAGCTCGCCGGCATTCACCTGGTTGGCGTGGCCGACCTGTCGCCTTCAAGCGCCCGCTCGAACATGGAATTTGTCGGCTGGGAGCCTGAGCGCTTCGGCGCCGCGTCGCTTGATGAGGCCGCGCGGCAGGGCTCTACCCATGTCGGTGATGACTGGCAGGCGCTGGTCGCTCACCCGGCGATCGACATCATCATCGAATGCACCGGTGCGCCGGTGGCGGCGATCGATCATATCCTCGGCGCCTTTGACAACGGCAAGCATGTCGTCAATGTCACCGTCGAGGCGGATGCCTTCTGCGGCTACGCGCTTGCCCGCAAGGCTGCGGATGCCGGGGTGATCTACTCGATGGCCTATGGCGACCAGCCGGCGCTGACCTGCGATCTGGTCGATTGGGCGCGGACCTGCGGCTTCAACGTGATCGCCGCCGGGCGCGGGCACAAATGGTTGCCCGAATTCCGCAAGTCGACACCGGAAACGGTGTGGGACCATTGGGGCGTTACCCGCGAGGCCGCCGAGCGCGGCCGGCTCAACCCGAAAATGTTCAACTCGTTTCTCGATGGCTCAAAGCCGGCAATTGAATCTTCGGCAATTGCCAACGCGACCGGTCTGCTGGTTCCAACAAAGGGTTTGCAGTTCCCGGTGGGTGGCGCCGAGGATCTGGCCAACATCATGCGGCCCAAATCGGAAGGCGGCCATCTTGAGCAGAAGGGCATGGTCGAGGTCGCATCGTCGCTGACGCGCGACGGCACGCCGGTGCCTTACGACATCCGGCAGGGCGTCTGGGTGGTGTTTGAGGGCGACACCGAATATCTGCGCAACTGTTTTCACGAATATGGTGTCAGGACCGATGACAGCGGCCGCTATTCGTCGCTGTACAAGCGCTGGCACCTGATCGGGCTCGAACTGCCGGTCTCGGTCGCAGCCGTCGGCCTGCGCGGAGAGCCGACCGGCGTGGCCAAGACGTTCAACGGCGATGTCGCGGCAATCGCCAAGCGCGATCTGGCCGCCGGCGAGATGCTCGACGGCGAGGGCGGCTACACGGTAACCGGCGGCTTGCGTCCGGCCAAGGCGTCGGTGGCTGCCGGCTATCTGCCGCTGGGACTGGCGCACAACGTCAAGCTCAAGTCTGCCATTGCCGACGGCGAGCCGATCCGGTTCGATGATGTCGAGATCGACGAGACCACCACAGCCTACAAGCTGCGCCGATGGATGGAAGCATCGCTGTGAGCTTGTGGACAGCCCGCACGGTTTCATTGGCGCACCGCGCCGTGACCTTCCGGCGCGGACGCGCTGCAAGGCGGCGCTAGTTTGCCATCGTGATCTCGAGCTTGACGCTCCCGTACCAGTCGGCCACGGCACGGATTTCCGCATCGGTCATGTCCGCAGCAACGGCGCTCATTACCTCGTGGGTGCGTTTGCCGAGCCGGAATGCCTTGAGCTGGGTATCGATATAGATATTGGTTTCTCCGGCGAGGTTCGGTGCGCCCTCGATTACCGCAATGCCATCGACGCCGTGACAGGCCGTGCAGGCTTCCGGCGCGCCGGAGGCGTCGGCGGTCAAGGTTGCCGTGGCGCTGTGCGAGGAATACCAGGCGGCAACATCGGCGATCTGCTGGTCGGTCAGCATCTTGGCCACCACCGACATCATTTCATGTGTTCGCGTGCCGTCACGGAACGCCGTCAGCTGGTTGCGGAGATAGGATGCCTGTTCGCCGCCGATATGCGGTGCGATCGGAATCTTCGCATAGCCATCGATGCCGTGGCAGGTTCTGCATTGGCCGGCAATTTTCTTGCCGGCGACGGGGTCGCCAACAGCCGGTTCGTCTGCGAGGGCAGTCCCGGCGAGCAAAAGCCCGCCGAGACCAAGAGAAGCTAACGCTCTCATTTGCTGTAACTGATCCGGTACAGGGCACCGGCAAGGTCGTCCGAGACCAGGATCGATCCGTCACGCAGTTGCGCGATGTCGACCGGACGGCCGAGATACTCGCCGTTTTCGTCGATCCAGCCTTCGGCAAAAGGCTTCATCGTGGCATTGCCGTCAGCGTCGATGGTGGTGACCATGACGCGGGCGCCAACCGGCGTTGTCCGGTTCCACGAGCCGTGCTGCGCGGAGAAGATCGCGTTCTTGTACTCGGCCGGGAACTGATTGCCGGTATAGAAGGTCATGCCGAGGTCGGCTGCGTGGGCAACCGCTTCGACGGCCGGCATCACCACCTCGACGGGCACTTCCTGTCCGGCATACTCGTTGGTGCGGACACTGCCGCCGCCATACCATGGATGGCCGAAGTTCTGGCCCATGGCGGTCTGGTGGTTGAGTTCACCCGGAGGGATGTCGTCTCCCATGCCATCGACCTGGTTGTCGGTGAACCAGAGTTCGCCGGTTTCCGGATGGAAGTCGTGGCCGACCGAGTTGCGGATGCCGTAGGTATAGACCTCGCGACCGGTGCCATCGGTGTTCATGCGGATCATGCCGCCGATGCCCCACTTGGCATATTCGTCGAGGTTCTCGGCGGGCGCGACGTTGAACGGCTGGCCCAGAGAAATGTAGATTTTGCCGTCCGGGCCGAGTTTGCAGACGCGGGCGGTGTGGTTGAAGCTTTCATGCTCCGGCGGGATCAGCTCGCCCTGCGCCACCAGATTGAAGGCCGCGACATCAGGGCTTTCATAGAAGAACTCGGCTGCCGGGAACAGCAGAACCCGGTTCTGCTCGGCGATGTAGAGGAACCCGTCCTTGGAGAAGCAGGGGCCGTTCGGAATCGAGAATGTCAGCGACGGGGCGAAATCCTTCACCTCGTCGGCGACCCGGTCCTTGTTGCGGTCGGTGACGGACCAGACCTTGTCCTTGCGGGTTCCGACGATGGTGACGATGCCCTGCGGTCCGACAGCCATGTGGCGGGCATCGGGAACAACCGCATAGAGTTCGATCTTGAAGCCATCGGGCAGGGTGATGCGTTCGAGGGTCTTCTTGATCCCGTCCGCATAGTCGCCACTCTGCTCGATGAAGGTGAATTCGGTGACGCCGGTTGTCTGGAAACCGGACAACTTCTCGAGATTGCTTGGGACATTTGCGGACTGCGCCAAGGCACTTGCGGTCATCAAGGCACTGGCTGCTACGGATAGAACTAGCTTTTTCATGCTCCAACTCCTCCAGGTTCATGAGCCCCTCCCTCCCCGGAGCGGCCACCAGCATTCATGCTGATATTTATATGTTATCATTAGACTTTAGGATTGAAAGTAATTTTTATGTTCAAAATTTCATTTGACGGAATATGCGAGCGAAGGGAGCTTTCCCTTGTTTCAGTTCAGGTGAAGTTTTCGATTGTTTGTGCGCTGCAAAACAAAATTTGTTGATATTTCTTGTTGCGTTGCACAAATATCTGCCCAACGCAGTGTTTTCTGCTGATCGGCAGATTTTCACTGTTCCGGGATGTTGCGGCGTTGTTTGATCCGGAAGGGCTAATCGCTGACAATCTTCGAGGGTGTTGGCAGGTTAGAGGGCTGCTTCAATCGATCCCGGGGTGTTCGCGCTTGCCATAGCGTTGCGCCAGATCAACCTCCTGGCCCAGATCCATCGCCGCGCGGTAGCCCGAATGCACGGCGCTCGCGATGATGGAAGGCGCTTCGGCGTCGCCGATGCGGATGATCGAGCGGATGCCGCCTGTCCCGGGTCTCGCCTTGAGATCATCGTAAAGGCCGGTAACGGGAATTCGCCGGGTCAACGGCAGCAGTGCATCGCAGGATATCACGGTTTGCCGGCCGGTGAAGAGGCAGGCCAGCCGGGCCTCGCCGCGGCGCACCGTCTCGACCATCTGGTTGGTGACGATGGTGACGCCGGCTTCGATCAGCGACTGCACCGTCGGGGCCTGTTCCTGCGTATAGCCGCCAAAGGCGCAGGGCCGGCCTTGCGGTGTGACAAAGCTGACCCGGTTGCCTCGCTTGACCAGTTCAAGGGCCAGCACCGGGCCGAGGTAGTAGTGATCGTCGTCGAAAATGACGATGTGGCCGTCCGGGGCAGGCTCGCCGTCCAGGATGGTTTCGGGGCTCAACAGCATGGCAGGGTCGGGATCCTCGAACCCGACGGCGCTGTGGCGGCCGACGCCATCTGTGGCCCAGACAGACCCGGTGGCGACCAGCACGTGATCAACACCGAGTTCCAGCACATCGCCTGCTGTCATCCGGCTTTCGCGGAACACCTCGACAGTGTCGAGCTTTTTGATCTGACCCTCGCGCCAGTCGCGCACCCGGGCCCATTCGGCAAGCCCGGGGAGTTCTGCTTCCCGGCTGACCCGGCCTCCCAGAGTGCGGCTTGCTTCGGCCAGCATGACGTGATGACCGCGTTCGCCGAGCACGCGGGCGGCCTCCAGACCGGCAGGACCGGCGCCTACCACCAGAACGGACGCGGGGTCGGCCACCCGTGAGACCCTCTCGGGATGCCAGCCCAGGCGCCATTCCTCTCCCATGGTTGGGTTTTGCGTGCAGCGGATCGGGACATGCAGGCTGTCATGGGCGTAGCAGATGTTGCAGCCGATGCATTCGCGGATATCGTCGCTGCGGCCTTGCTCGATCTTGGACGGCAGGAAGGGATCGGCGATCGAGGGGCGGGCAGCGCCGATCATGTCCTGAGCGCCCGAGCGGATTACCTGCGCCATCGTGTCAGGCGAGGTGAAACGACCGACAGCGACCACGGGCTTGCTGGTCATCTGCTTGGCGCGGGTGACGTCGGGCACCAGCGGGGCTTCCTTGACGAAGCGCGAATTGCCCATCTCGATGTCGTAGTCGTGGATGGTGAGATCCCAAAGATCCGGCAATTCGGCCAGCATGCCGAAGGCGTCGTAGGTTTCGGGATCGGTCAGATCGACAGTGAAACGGGTGGCGACCGCTGCCTTTCCGGCCACAGCCTCGCGGGTTTCCTCAATCAGCTCCCGCACCAGGCGCACGCGGTTTTCGAGGCTGCCGCCATATTCGTCGGTGCGGGTGTTGGTTTCGGGATTGAGGAATTCCGACAGCAGGTAATGATGGGTGGCGTAGACATAGACGATATCGAAGCCGGCTTCGACGGCGCGGCGGGCGGCGTCGCGATGCCAGCGACGCAGGTCGGCAATGTCGGATTTATCGATCTTGCGGGTCTGACCCTGCATCACCTCGCCGTAATCGGTCTGCGGCCGGTTGCGCAGGCCGAGTGGCGGCAACCGCGTCGACAGGTTCATCACCATGCCGCCGGCCAGCCACAGCTCCACCCCGGCAAGCGCGTCGTGGGCATGGACGGCGTCCACCATCGCAGCCTGGGACCGGACATCATCATCGTCCCACAGCGCGGCATTGGGGAAGGCGGAATTGTCGGAGCTCGGATGCACCGAACAATATTCGGTATTGACCACGCCCCAGCCGCCTTCGGCCTTGATCCCGCGCATGGCTGCCAGCGTGTTGGGCCGTATCCAGCCCATGCCGGTGCAATGCGGCACCTGGTAGAATCGGTTCTTGGCGGTGACCGGGCCGATCTTTATCGGATCAAACAGGATATCGTGACGGGGATCGCGCATATTATGGATTACTCAATTGGTTTTAAAGACTAATCTGGCGCTGAAGATGAACCGGCCGACCATGGCGGGTCAAGAACCGCCTGGGCTGCAGGGCGCTTGGAAGCCTGTCGGAGTTCACCCCCGGCCACCCAGCCGCAATCCCGGCGCCGGGCGTTCCTCGAGGATCTTGGCGCGGAAGCGGTAAAGGGCGGCGGGCCGGCCGCCGGTGGCCGAACTCGAGGCACCGGTGGGTTCGACCAGTTCGGCGCCCTCGACAAGGCGGCGGAAATTCTGCTTGTGCAGGTGCCGGCCCGAAATCGCTTCCACGGTTGTCTGCAACTGGGTCAGCGTGAACTCCGGCGGCATCAGCTCGAAGATCACCGGGCGGTACTTGATCTTGGCGCGCAGCCTTTGCACCGCAGTGGCTGCGATACGGCGATGGTCAAACCGCATGGCGCGTCCGAGCGGAGCCGGCAATCCCGTGGACTGCACCCGCTTGTCGGCGACCGCTTCGGCGAGCAGGCCTGCCTCATAGAGCAGCTCATAGCGGTCGAGCACCCGTTCCTCATCCCAGGGGAAGTCCTTCAGCCCGAAAGCCAGGCGGATGCGCGCCATGCGGCTGGGATTTTGCGGACGCTCAGCCGTTTCCTCGGCCCAGGGCAGCAACCTTGGCAGGATCGCGGTATCGAGGATTGCGGGCCGGCCGTCGCGCCAGTCTTCCCAGGGAAACAGCTCGTACCAGTCGCGCCAGCGCGCGCCGGTCGCGGCAAGCGCTTCGGGGTTTTCGGCATCGGCGCGGGTCAGCGCCAGATAACCGACCGAGACCAGGTGGGGACCATCCTCGTCGCTGCGCATGTGCCGCCCACGGTCGCCGAAGGTGTAGAGCTGTTCGACATAGCCCAGATTGAGCGCGGTCTGGCTTTCGACGCTTGACCGAAGGCTGGCCTCGAAGGTGCGGTGCCGGGCGGGATCGAACTGGCCGAAGGGCAGCCCATCGGCAGGTCCCTCACCGGGGGAGGCGGGCACTGCCAGAATGCTAGGCGTATGGTTGGTCACCGCCACGATTGCCGCATTCAGGCCGATGCGCAGGGGCGGGATCTCGTCTGGCTCGTTGGCGTGTGGCTGCATGGCAAGCTCACTCCTTGAACCGGTCCGGCGTGGCGTCGGGAACCTCATCGTCCGGCCGGACGGCGAAGCAGAAACGGCTGCCTTCAAAGGCGTCGGCGCCGCGGCCGATGGCTTTGACCGCACGGATCAGGCGCCCATCACGGCCAAGCATGGAATCGCCGATCTCAATCAGCCGCGCATTCGGGGTGACGAAGGGGGAGGCGGCGCGCAACCGCTGCGCCAGCGCCATGTCGTCCTGATCCGGGGCAATGGTCAGTGCCGTGATCGCGGCGGCTGCGGGCGAGCGCGAGATCCCCAGCCAGCAATGGACGACCAGTGGCGCACGCTGATCCCAGCCCTGTGCAAAGCGGATCAGCCGTTCGACATGGGCCTCGCCCGGAGCCGTCAACCCGGGCCGGATTTCGGCGATGTCGTTGAGGCCGAGTTTGAGGTGACGGTTCTGGTCAATGACGCCGGGCCGGTGGAACGCCTGGTTTTCGGCCAGCAGGCTGACCATCTCGCGTGCTCCGTGCAGGACTGCGGATTCGGCGATCTGATTGAGACGGCAAACCACGATGTAGGACATCAATCAGCCTCCCTTCGCCCGGCGCAGGGTTTCGATTGCCTCGAAACGCGCAAGGAACAGTTTTTCCACCTCGGCAGCGGGGCGGGGAGCGATATCGAGCATGTCCCGGCTGATGCCGCGTGGCGGGCCAAAGAACGCGCGTGCTTCCGCGTCGGCAAAGCCTGCGAGTTCGGTCGCCTCGAAATAGGCGGCGATCCTGTCGGCGCGCTTGATCAGTGCCTTGATGGTCTTGGGCATCGATGGCGGAAGCCCGAAGCGGATGTGGATGGCGGCTTCCAGCCTGGCCTCAACGGTCTTGTAGCCGCCGCCGACAACCGCCTTGAACGGCGAGATCATGTCGCCGATGACGTATTCGGGCGCATCGTGCAGCAGCGCCAGTTGCAGGGTCTGCGGTTTGGCGGCGGTCAGGCGGCCAACGATCTCTTCGACCATCAGCGAATGCTGGGCCACGGAGAAGGCGTGGTCGCCGCGGGTTTGTCCGTTCCAGCGGGCAACGCGCGCCAGGCCTTGCGCAATGTCGGAAATCTCGACATCAAGCGGCGAGGGATCGAGCAAATCCAGGCGCCGGCCGGAGAGCATGCGCTGCCAGGCGCGGGGAGCTTTTTCGATTGGGGGCATTGATCAGGCGTCCGTGGTGTTGGAAGCATCACTCTTGAAGGACAAGCTAGCCCATTCGGGCAAGGCAAGGGTGACGGGGACGCCGGCGACGGTGAGCGGCGTGTTTTCAGCCAATGCATCGGCCACCCGGTCTGTCCGAACAATTGCAAGTGCGGTGTTACCCGTGACCGTGCCGAGGCTGCCCACCGGTTTTTCTCCGGCCAGAATGCCCGTCGCTGTTTCAGATGCCGTGGTTTCAGGCAGAGCTGATTCGGCGATGACACTTGCCACCCGGCGTCGCGCGGTGCCGCGGTGATGCATGCGCGAAACGACTTCCTGACCGACATAGCAGCCCTTGCGGAAATCGATACCGCTGTTCTTGTCCATCAGGATGTCGTGCGGGAACACGTCGGACAACGCGAAATCTGCGCCCGATTCGGCAACGCCGTTGGCGATGCGAAGCGTCTCCCAGGCAGACCGCTCGGCATCCAGCACCGACCCGCTGCCGTAAAGCCGCCAGACACCGGCTGTTTCGGGGAACCGCCTGTCGGCGAGTGCGGCTTCGGGGCGTGCGCCACCCCAGCCGGCAATCACCGGAACATCCTCGCGCTTTTCAAGGGTGACGGCGGCGCGGAGCTTGTAGAGCGTCAGCCGGCGGATGAAGTCATCGGCGATATCGGCCCGGATATCGCACTCATAGCCGGAGCTTTCGGATTTCGAGATCAGGAAATCGAACAGGACCTTGCCCTGCGGGGTGAGCAAGGCCGCCGGCCGGGCGGTGCCCGCCTCAAGCGTCTCGACATTGGTTGTGATCAGGTTCTGGAGGAAGTGCTCGGCGTCCGTGCCATCGACATGCACGATTTTCCGGTCGTTGAGGACAAGGGCTGGCACAGTGCTTCACTCCGGATCAGTCAGACAGTTATGTTTGGATAGGTAAGCGCTTGCCGGTCAGCGGGCAAGGGTGGTGACCGGAATGGGATCAGTCGCCGGCCATGAAAAAGCGCCACTCGCCATCGGGCGAAATGCCGACGCGGTAAAAATTGTAAGCGCCGTAGGCCTTCATGTCCTCGACATCGCCTGCTGTCACCAGCCGCAGCAGTTCGACCTTTTGCGGGGCGGTCAGCCCTTCCAGCGGCAGGGCCACGAAATAGGGCCAGACATAGGTGTCGTTTGGGCCGCCCTCGTCGACATGGACAAAGCCGGTGGAGAAAAGATCCATGAGGATCGCCAGGATTTCCTGTCCCTCGCCATCGCCCGAGATCGATTTCAGGTACTCGACAGCATCCGCATCGATTTCATTCAATGCCAGTTGCGTGGCGTTGGGGCCGGTGCCGAGCAGTGCGCGGAGCTTTTCGGGCTCACCGGTGGCCGCGGCTTCGAGGATAAGCTCACGCATGCGCAGCACGGGTTCGGGCAATCGGGTGAGGTCGGTGATGATCTCCACCGGCGCTTCGTCTTCGATGATTGCAGCACCGGAACTGTCGTCGCCGGTTTGGGGGTCAAACGTGTCGCGGATGACCGGGCCGGGCGCAGGCAATCCGCCATCGGGGCCGGTTGTGGGTTCGTCCAGCGGGGGCAGGGCCGGGCCCTGTTCCACATCCGTGTCGGGCGCCTGGGCGGGCTTGAGTTCGCTCAAGGCCAGCGCGGGGGCGGTGAGAGCCAACATCAACAGGGCAGCAATGGCGGTTGATGCGATACTCAGCCCGCCTGTCCCGGTTCCGCGCTTGCGCTTGTTGACCACTTGGTTCCCCGCTGACAGTCCTATTGAAGAATGCGTTCGGGAGAGAATTCGCCCGCCAGGATGCGTCCCCTCAGCGATTCCAGCAGAGCTTCTGCCTGATCCTCGCCCAGAGCGCGGACGGTTTCGCGAATGGCGGTAATCATCGCTGCATCCGCGATAATTTCCGGCTCGATGCCGTCGGCCGTGCTTTCTGCCCAGGCATCATGCTGCAGCTCGAGTGCCACCTGGAGCTTTTCCTGGATGATCAGATCGTCGAGTTCTTCGGGCGTGTGGGGTGTGGGCTGTGTCATGCAAACCAACTCTTACTTACTATCTCGTTAACACCCTAGCACGGCTTGACGCGTTTCGGCACGGGGCTGAGGCGATATAGGTTAACAAAAATTCAATTTCCGTAGCGTGCGACAATTTCCGCGATGAGTGTGGCGCCTTCGCGACGGTATCGCTCTTCTGCGACGAGGGCCGAGGCGGTGCAGGTGGTGTAGACCGAAGCGAACGCGCGAAAGCCGCGATTGTACCCGGCTGTGAGCTGTTCGCGCCGGCCTGCTTCGCCAGCAGTTTCACTGTCGAGCAGTGCCTGCATGCTGTCGCGCCAACCGGTTTCCCCCTCGGAATTGCACAAATTGCGCAAATATTGGATAGATCCGAGGATTTCTGCCAGACGCAGCAGCCTTGCCTCGTAGGGCGGTGGCGGCAGATCCGGCGAGATCACGGCTGCTTCACCGCTTTCCTGTGCCGACACGGATTGCTGGCCGCAGCAGACTGCGGCGGTCAACAGAATGGTCAGGGTCAGGGTGGTGCGGCGCATCATGGATGCTCCCTTACACCAAGATATTGCCCGATGAAATCCCGGGCTATCGGGCACTGGCTATTTCAGGATCGCGGTTTGCGGCAGAAAGGCGTGGACGACGAAGGCAAATGTCAGCTCATGCGCGAGATCCTTGCCATCACGGCTGACCGAGACGCTGCCGATCTCGCGGCCAGTCTCGATATCGCTGGTGTCGAGGACTGAGCGAACCCCGGGAACCCAGGCGATGACCATTCCGCCCCGGTCGATTTTCCCGTCGCGCCGCAACCGGTCCAGCGAAATGGCCAGGGGTTCGGGGCCGTCGCGAACCAGCACGACATAGGACAGCGGCGCAATTCCTTCGGGCATCGGGCCGCGATAGAGGAAGGGAACGGCGGAACTGTCATAACCCGCATAGGGATTGCGGCCGTAATCGCGAAAACCCGGGTTGTCGGGGACCAGCACCTGGCCGTCCGGATGCCGGTCTTTGAAGTTCTGCCAGGCTTCGAGCCGCGAGGGAATGACGCTGAGTGTGGTGCCGGTCCGCGACCCGGCGATGGCTTCGCCGGTGAATTGCTGCCACCAGCTGTCGGTCTGGCGGTCATACATGACCAGATCAGAATTGCGCAGCTTGCCGGTGGTGCCGAAGGTGGTTTCGGTGCCTTCGATCACACGGTCAAAGACAATGGCCGCATTGCACAGCGGGCAGTAGGTCACCGCGACCGGCCGTCCGGCAATGGTGTCGTTGACGATCTCGTGCCAGATCATGATGCGGAGTGGGTAGGCCCGGGCTTCGCCGCCGATGACCAGCGACATCACCGGTTCCTTGGCGTCCAGCCCCGAGGCCCCGGAAACAGGCAGGAAGGCCGGGTCGTCAATCGAGGGAATGCCGTCGCGCGGCGGGCCACCGGACATGACGGTGGAAAAATCGATGCTGGCTTTCGTAAAATCGGTCTTCCAGCCCTCGGCCCGCCAACGGTCGGGGTCGGCGGCGGCACGGGTGGTGGAAAGCGCCATGGTCAGGCCGGCGAGCAGGACGAGGGTGACAGCGCTCGAAAGAAGTGACAGACCGGCGCGGCCCGGTTTGCGCAGTTGGAAGCCGTTCATGCCGCCATGATGGGTAAAAATCGCAGGAAATCCCAATCAAGCCCGGTCACATTCAGGTTATTTCGGGCTGGAACCCTGGCCCTGGCGATGCGCGCCGGTTGCCAGCATGTCCATGCAGACGACCATGCTTTCTGGGGCTGGCAGGCTGCGGATTTCCTGCGGCGTGAACCAGCCGACCGCCTTGGCGTCATCCAGCGCTACCGGGTCTCCGCCCGGATCATCTGCGAGAAACACGGTCAGGAAAAAATGCGATGAGACGCTGCCCTGCGGATCGTCCGAGCCGAGATCGAACGTGGCGAAGGCGCGCGGGTTGGCTGCCTTCAGCCCGGTTTCTTCCTCGAGCTCGCGCAAGGCTGCGTCTTCGAGGGTTTCGCCGGGATCCACCCGGCCGCCGGGGAAGGCGTACATGTGCTGGGCCGGCGGATTGGCGCGCAACACCAGCAGGTATTTGCCATCGCGCTCCAGCGCCACGGAAACCGCCAGCGCCGGCGCGCCTGTCGTCTTGCCTGTCCTGGCGGTCATCGTCTGATCCCTTCCACGCGCCTCGTCAGTGTTTTGTAATGTGCGGAGTTTTCTACTGGCAGCAACCCCGGAAACCCGGCCATCTGCATTGGCTTGAACCCGGATCGCGGTCTCGTTTGCAAGGAATATCATTCGGACATGCTGGAGTTGTTGGAACATGCGCAAAAGACCATGTATAAACCCCAGCTTCCGCCGGAAATAGAGAAACGGATTTTACAATGACACCCCCACCTGAATCCGACTTGCCGCTGGATGTCATCCGGCATGATTCCGCGGACCATATGTCTGCCCGTCGGCGGTTGCGGTTTCACAAGCGCTATCTTCTGGTGTTCCTGATTCCGGTCTTCATGTTTTCGGGCGGTGTGATCGGGATGTACTACCAGCCCACCGCCTTGCAAAAATTCTATGCACTGACCGGATTGCAGCCAGGTGGCGGCTCGGCCACGCCGATTGCGCTGCCGCCCAACATGGAAATGCCGAAGGAAATGGTGGCAACCATGCAGGTCAGCGATGTCGTCGGGCTGGCCAGGCTGATGCCGCGTGGCGATGTATCGATCGTGGCACCGCCCTATGGGGCAGGCGACGCGCGCATTGCCGATGTCCTTGTCAGCATCGGCGACCGCGTTGAAAAGGGCAGCGTGGTGGCGCGGCTCGACAATCGGGGGCAGCTGGAAAGCGCGGTGCTGCTGGCGCAGGCGAATGTCGCCGTGCGCGAGGCAGCCCTGGTGCAGACCACGGCTTCGGTGCAGAACTCCCAGGCCGAAGCCCGCGCCGCTTTGGAGCAGGCACGCAGCACCAGTGTAGAAGCCGCCGCCGAACATGAGCGTGGCAAGGCTCTGTTCGAACGTGGTGTCATCACCCAGGCGTCGCTCGATTCCCTTGCCGCGGCGGAACGGCAGGCGTCACTTGCCGTGGAAAAGGCCGAAGCGACGCTGTCGCGGTTCACCGGCAAGGAAGCGGAGCTGCAGCCCGACGTGATCGTCGCCGCACGCAATCTCGATGCAGCAAAAGCGGACCTGACCCGTGCGGAACAGGATCTGGTCCGTTCCGCCGTGCTTGCTCCGATCAGCGGCGTGGTGCTCGATTCTCTTGCCAATCCGGGGGAACGTCCGCCCAATGACGGTATCATGCAGATCGGCGACACCGACCAGATGATGGCCGAGGTGGAAGTCTACCAGGACCGGATTGCCGCGGTGGCGGAAGGCCAGCCGGTTGAACTGGCGGCTGTCGCCATCGGCCAGACGTTGCAAGGCCGGGTCAAGTCGATCGGACTGACGGTTGGACGGCAGGGTCTTTTGTCCGACGATACGGCCGCCAACACCGATGCACGGGTCATCAAGGTGATGGTCGAGCTGGATGAAGCCTCGTCGAAGGTGGCGGCGCGTTACACCAATCTCGAGGTGATTGCCCGCATCGATACCCGGGCCACCGCAGCCGTTGCCAAGGGCAATCCATGAGCCGCCTGCTGCAATGGCTGTTCGGGCGCCTTCCTATCGGCTGGTTGCAGCTGACCCATAGCCGCGCGCGCTTTGCCGCGGCCATCTCCGGGGTTGCCTTTGCCAACGTGCTGGTTTTCGTCCAGCTCGGCATCATGAACTCGATGGCGACGGCGACGCTGAAACCCTACGATTTTTTTGTGGCCGACATCATGATCTCGGCATCGGACGCCAACTCCATGACCGAGGGCGGCAATGTCGCCCGGCAATGGCTGTTCCAGGCCCAGGCGGACCCGGAAGTGACATTGGGCACCGGCATTTTCGTGGGAAACACCAACTGGCCGCGCCCGACCAAGACGCTCGGGCTGACCAGCTTCGGGATCGATCCGACCATGCCGGATTTTCTCAACCCGGTCCTCAAACCCAAGATGGCGACACTGCAATTGCAGGATTCTGCAATCCTCGACATGGCCACCCGCGGGTTGCCGCGCGAGGAAGCGGCAGCGATTCGTCCGCAGACCCCGGCAACCTTCGAGGTGACCGGCAAGACGGTGACGCTTTACGATACGTTTCAGGGTGGCGGCGGGTTTGGCGGTGACGGCTACATGATCATGTCGGACCAGACCTTCCTGTCGCTGTTTCCGGCGCGCCGGTCGGCCGCACCCGATCATATCCTGTTGCAGGTGGCTCCGGGGGCGGATCCGGATGCGGTGGCGACCCGGTTGCGCGACCTGATCTCCGACAAGTCTCTGCGCATCCGCTCCTATGCCCAGGCCAAGGCCGAGGATCTGAATTACCAGCAGACCAAGCGGCCCACGGGCATCATCTTCGGATTTGGCGTGATCATCGGCGTTCTGGTCGGCATCGTCATCGTCTACCAGGTGCTGTCGACCGATGTCGCGGATCACCTGTCCGAGTACGCGACGTTCAAGGCGATGGGCTATCCGCAGAAATTCTTCCTTGGCATCGTTTTCGAGGAGGCGCTGATCCTGGCGGTGTTCGGCTTCGTGCCCGGGGTGCTGGTGGGGACGGGCTTGTTGTTCGGCATGAAAAAGGCCACCAATCTGCCACTGGCGATGACCTGGGAGATGGCCCTGATCGTGCTGATCGGAACGCTGGCGGCGTGCTCGCTGTCGGGCGCCATCGCCACCCGGCGGCTGGCTGCGGCCGATCCGGCCGATCTGTTTTGAGGGCGCCGGGATGAGCCAGGACAACTCGATCGATGTACGCGGCCTGAACCATTGGTTTGGTACCGGGGAAGCCCGCAAACAGGCGATTTTCGATGTCGACATCGCGGTTGAACGCGGAAGCCTGACAGTCCTGATGGGGCCTTCCGGATCGGGCAAGACCACCGTTCTGACGCTGATGGGGTGCCTGCGCGACCTGCAGGACGGGTCGATCAATCTTCTCGGGCACGAGCTTATGGGGGCGGGAAGCGCGCTCAACGAAGCGCTCCGGCGCAGACTGGGTTTCATCTTTCAAGCGCATAATCTGCACGGAAGCCTCACCGCGATGCAGAATGTGCAGATGGGGCTTCAGGTTCATGGACTGAACGATCCCAAGACGGAGATGGAAGCCGCGCGGCACGCCTTGTCGCTGGTCGGGCTGGCGGACCGCATGGACTACCTTCCGGGCAACCTGTCGGGTGGCCAGAAACAGCGAGTGGCAGTCGCCCGGGCGCTGGTCGGCAATCCCGATATCGTCTTTGCCGACGAGCCGACGGCGGCGCTCGACAAGGAAAGCGGGCTGAATGTGGTGTCGATGCTCAAGCGGCTGGGCGAGCAGCGCGGCACCACTACCGTGATGGTGACGCACGACAACCGCATCCTTGAACTGGCGGACCGGATCGTGACGCTCGAGGACGGGCAGATCGTGGCCGATACCAAAGCGGGCTGAAGCGGACGGTCATTGCTTGACCCTCCCATCGTCCTGCGTCATGGATTGGCAATGTGTGGACGTTTTTCGCTGACAGCAACCCCGGATGAAGTGCAGGAACTTTTCGGGCTCGAGGAAATCGAGGATTTCCCGCCGCGCTACAACATCGCGCCGACCCAGCCGATCCTGATCATTGCCGGCGACCGCCGCCGCGCCGACGGCGACAACCGCACCGACCGGCGGGCGCTCTTGGCGCGCTGGGGATTTCTGCCCGGATGGGTCAAGGACCCGGCCGATTTCCCGCTGCTGATCAACGCCCGCTCCGAGACCGCCGCCGAGAAGGCCTCGTTTCGCGCCGCCATGCGGCACCGCCGAATTCTGGTCGCGGCGTCCGGGTTTTACGAATGGCACCGCCCGCCGAAAGGCTCGAAGGAAAAATCCGTTCCCTACTGGATCAAGCCCAGGCAGGGCGGCATCGTCGCTTTCGGCGGGTTGATGGAAACCTACATGAGCGCCGACGGGGCGGAGATGGACACCGCCGCGATCCTCACCGTCGGGCCAAACCGGGAAGTAGCGCCGATCCACGACCGGATGCCGGTGGTGATCCAACCTGAGGATTTTACCCGCTGGCTCGATTGCCTCAACCAGGAACCGCGCCACGTGGCCGACCTGATGGTGCCGGCGCCGGATGATTATTTCGAGGCGGTGCGGGTGTCCGACCTCGTCAACAAGGTTGCCAACTCCGGCCCGGAGGTGCAAAGACCGCTGCCCGAGGCTGATCAACCCGATGAGCCGGCCAGGCCTCAGAAGCGGACGGCGAAAGCCAAGGCGGCTGATGCGGGTGCTGCCCAGATGAAACTGTTCTGACCATCATGACTTCACTTTACGCACCGGCCGTCGCCGGCTTTCTGCTCGGCGGTTCGCTGATCATCGCCATCGGCGCGCAGAATGCCTTTATCCTGCGCCAGGGCCTGCTGCGGCAGCATGTGTTCATCCTCTGCCTGATCTGCGCGCTGTCGGATGCGGTGCTGATCGCGCTCGGCGTCGCGGGACTGGGAGCGATCATTTCCGGCTCGAAGCTGCTGATCGGCGCAGTCACGCTTGGCGGGGCGGCGTTCCTGGCGGTCTATGCGGTGATGGCGCTCAGGCGGGCGATCTCGCCGTCGGGGATGGAAGCGGCACGGACGGCGCCTGGGTCGCTGAAGGCGGCGGTGCTGACCTGCCTGGCGTTCACCTTTCTAAATCCGCATGTCTATCTCGACACGGTGCTCTTGGTTGGCGGGCTGAGCGGGCGGTATCAGGGGGCTGCACGGGTGGCGTTCGCGCTCGGCGCGATGTCGGCTTCGTTCGTCTGGTTCTTCGGGCTTGGCTACGGGGCACGGGTGCTTCAGCCGCTGTTTGCCAAGCCGGCGGCCTGGCGGGTGCTCGACGGGCTGATCGCGCTTGTCATGGCGGCATTGTCGCTGTCGCTGCTGCACCGGTTTTTCGCGGGCTGAACACTCCGGATACGCACCTTGACCGGGCGGATGCAATCGGGGATAAGAACAGCATGAAAACGGCACACGGCGCACGCGCCACCTGCATTTGCGGCATTATTATTCGCTAGCGCTTCGCTGGCTCGGCCGTTTTCGTCTTCTCACCATACAGGACAAACGACCCGGGCCAGGGCGCTGGCACTCGGGGAGCAGACATGAGTGAACTCAAATTCTGGAACACGCTGACGCGGGTCAAGGAAGAGTTTAAGCCGATCGATGCGGACAATGTGCGGATGTATGTCTGCGGCCCGACGGTCTATGATTTCGCCCATATCGGCAATGCACGGCCGGTGATCGTCTTCGACGTGCTGTACCGGCTGCTCCGCCATGTCTATGGCGAGAGCCACGTCACCTATGTGCGCAACATCACCGACGTCGACGACAAGATCAACGCCCGGGCGCTGAGGGATTATCCCGATCTGCCGCTGAATGAGGCAATTGCGAAGGTCACCGAGAAGACCGCCGACCGGTTCCACAAGGATGCGGCAGCACTCGGCTGCCTGACACCGACGCACGAGCCGCGCGCCACCGCCCATATCGACGGCATGGCGAAGATGATCCAGACGCTGATCGACAAGGGCAATGCCTATGTCGCGACCGGCCGCGAGGGGCGGGAGGTGCTGTTCTCGGTCAGCTCGATGCCGGATTACGGCAAGCTGTCGAACCGCAAGCTCGAAGACCAGCAGGCCGGCGCCCGCATCGCGGTCGAGGATCACAAGCAAAATCCGGCCGATTTCGTGCTGTGGAAGGAATCGGGAGCGGACGAACCGGGCTGGGACGCCACCTTCAGCGAGGGCGGCGAGACCGTCACCATTCACGGCCGCCCCGGCTGGCACATCGAGTGCTCGGTGATGAGCGAGCATCATCTCGGCGAGACCTTCGACATTCACGGCGGCGGTCTGGATCTGATCTTCCCGCACCACGAGAACGAGATCGCCCAGTCCTGCTGCGCCCACGGCAACGACCGGATGGCGAACCTGTGGATGCACAACGGCTTCCTGCAGGTCGAAGGCCGCAAGATGTCGAAGTCCGAGGGCAATTTCGTCACCATTGCCGAGCTCCTGGAAACCGAAAAATTCGGCGGCCGCAAATGGCCGGGCGAGGTGCTGCGGCTGGCCATGCTGATGACGCACTATCGCGAACCGATCGACTTCAGCGTCAAGCGGCTGGAGGAAGCGGAGGCGGTTCTCCAAAATTGGTACGAAGCCGCCTGGGCTAAGGGGCTATCATATGAGGACCAAAATCGAGGTGATTATGAGAACATCCAATTGCCCGCTGAAGTGGCTGACAGCTTATCAGATGATTTGAACTTTTCTAAAGTCATTGCCACGTTGCACGGCTTTGCAAAAAGTTCCTCCATCTTGGAGGGGCATCAACTTATCGGGAGCCTGTTAAAGCTTGGATTGACGAGTTTCGACAAGCTCAAACACTGGCAAGCGATGCAGCAAGGCGAACCTCTGGCCCATCCTGGCGAGATCGACGCCATCGTCAATAAACGCCTCGAGTTCATCGCTGAGAAAAACTGGGCCGAGGCCGACAAGATTCGCGACGAGCTGCTGGCCCAGGGCATCCAGCTCAAGGACGGCAAGGATCCCGCAACCGGCGAACGGGTGACGACATGGGAAGTCAAGCGGTGAGTTTGCGGCTTCACCCCCCTCTGTCGGCGATGCCGACATCTCCCCCGCAAGGGGGGAGATTGGGGTCTGTGCGTGATGCCGGTCTCATTGTCGGTTTGTCCCCGTCAGGTTGCGCAGCGGTTGCAAATGGGATGTTGTTAGCCGGGCGTGATCCATCGGCACGCCGATCTCCCCCCTTGCGGGGGAGATGTCACAACGTGACAGAGGGGGGTAGCTTGCCACACGGGAAAGTGCCGCCGTATCTCAGACGCAATGCACGCCGCATGCGCAGCACCTTGACCGAGGCGGAGCTCAAGCTGTGGAATGAACTCAGGGCCCATCGGCTGATGGGGCTCGGTTTCCGGCGTCAGATGCCGATTGGTGGCTTTATTGTCGATTTCGCCTGTCCCGAGCACAAGCTTGTTGTCGAAGTCGATGGCTCTCAGCACGCCGAAAATGAAGCGTATGATCGGGCGCGGTCAGCCTACCTCGAAGCGCAGGGATGGCAGATGGTCCGTTTCTGGAACGACGATGTGCTCAATGACATCGACAATGTCTGCACGCATATCCTGCGTGTGATCGGGAGGGCCTGAGCATGACATCCTTTCATACCGGAGGCTGCCAGTGCGGTGCTGTCCGCTATCGCATCGAGGGCGAACTCGAGTATCCGCATCTGTGCCATTGCCGGATGTGCCAGAAGGCGGCGGGGAACTATTTCATGCCGCTGGGGTTCGCGCCGGGCAGGATGCTGACCATCACCCGCGGCGAGCCGGGCTGGTTCCAATCCTCCGATCCGGTGCGGCGCGGCTTCTGCCGCGACTGCGGCACGCCGCTGTTCTTCGACACGCTGCAATCGGACGGGATCGCGGTGACGCTCGGCAGCCTCGATGATCCTTCCGCATTCCCGCCGGTGTCGCAGGACGGGATCGAGACGCGGGTGCCGTTTCACACAGCACTTGGCGGTCTGCCCGGGAAAAATGTCGACCGCGACGATCTGCCGGGCGGGCTTGAAAGCATCGCCTCGAGCAATCATCAGCATCCCGATCACGATACCGAGGCCTGGCCGTCGGGAGACAAATCATGAGCGAGGCCCTTTCCGGCGGATGCCAGTGTGGCGCGGTGCGGTTTCGCCTCAACGGCCGGCCCGGCACCTCGTCGGTGTGTTATTGCCGGATGTGCCAGAAGGCGTCGGCCAGCCATGCACTGGCGCTGGTCTCTGCCGGTGAGGGCGGCGTGACCTGGACGCGCGGTGCGCCATCCTGGTTTCAAAGCTCGAACGCGGCGCGGCGCGGTTTTTGCAGCCAGTGCGGAACCCCGCTTTGCTATGACGCGCCGGACGGGCTGGCGCTGACGGTGCTGGCGTTCGACGATCCCGACAAGGTGGCGCCGACCATTGCCTATGGCGTCGAGGCCAAGCGGCCCTGGTGCGACGCGATCCCGGCGCTGCCCGAACGGCACACGCTGGAAGACGCGGAGGCCGTCGCGTTTCTCAAGACGCTGGTCAATCATCAGCATCCCGATCACGACACCTCGAAGTGGCCGCCGGAGGACGCGGCATGAGCGAGCGCAAGCCGGGAACCGAGATGCCGAAATGGCTGCTTTACGGCCTGATCGGCAAGGGGGTGTTCGTGGCCGCCGTGACGGTGGCTGTCGTCGTCTGGGTCAATTGGGGCTGAGAGCATGAACCCATTGCGCAAACTCTATCCGGAGATCGAGCCTTTCGAGACCGGCATTCTCGAGACCAGTGACGGCCATCAGGTCTACTGGGAACGGGTCGGCACCAAGGGCGGCAAGCCGGCGGTGTTTCTGCATGGCGGGCCCGGTGGCGGATGCGGTCCCGTGCACCGGCGGCTCTTCGATCCAGCACTTTATGACGTGATCCTGTTCGATCAGCGCGGCTGCGGCCGCTCGAAGCCATTTGCCTCGCTCGACAACAACACCACCTGGGATCTGGTTGCCGACATCGAACGGCTGAGACAGATGGCCGGGTTCGATCAGTGGCTGGTGTTCGGCGGCTCCTGGGGCTCGACGCTGGCGCTGGCCTATGCCGAAACCCATCCGGAGCGGGTGAGCGAACTGGTGCTGCGCGGCATCTACACGCTGACAAAGGCCGAACTCGACTGGTACTACCAGTTCGGCGTCTCGGAAATGTTTCCCGACAAGTGGGAGCGGTTCCTGGCGCCGATCCCGGAAGACGAGCGCGGCGACCTGATGGCGGCCTACCGCAAGCGGCTGGTCGGCGATGACCGGGAGGCGCAGCTGGCGGCTGCCAAGGCCTGGAGCGGCTGGGAAGGCGAGACCATCACGTTGCTGCCGGAACCCTCGACCAGCGACGTCTTTCACGAGGACCGCTTCGCGCTCGCCTTCGCCCGCATCGAGAACCATTTCTTCGTCCATGCCGGCTGGCTGGAGGAAGGGCAATTGCTGCGCGATGCTCACAAGCTCGCCGACATCGACGGCGTCATCATCCACGGCCGCTACGACATGCCGTGCCCGGCGCGCATCGCCTGGCAATTGCACAAGGCCTGGCCACGAGCCGGTTTCCACCTCATCGAGGGGGCAGGGCACGCCTTTTCCGAGCCGGGTATTCTCGACCAACTCATCCGCGCGACCGACAGATTTGCAGGTAAAAATGATGCTTGAGGGCTTGGGTTGCACCCCCCTCTGTCACTTCGTGACATCTCCCCCGCAAGGGGGGAGATCGGGTACCGAGAATTCACGGGTTCCATTCTCCCCCCTTGCGGGGGAGATGTCGGCGCAGCCGACAGAGGGGGGTATTTCTCCCCTTAGTTTCTGGAGAATACAATGACCAAAGACCGCATCTACCTGTTCGACACCACGTTACGCGACGGCCAGCAGACGCCGGGCATCGATTTTTCCGTCGAGGACAAGATTGCCATCGCCAGGATGCTGGATGAGTTCGGCATCGATTATGTCGAGGGCGGCTATCCCGGCGCAAACCCGACCGACACGGAATTCTTCTCGCAGAAGAGGACGAAACAGGCTTCGTTCGTTGCGTTCGGAATGACCAAGCGGGCCGGCGTCTCGGCGTCGAACGATCCCGGTCTTGCGGGCCTGATCCAGGCGTCGGGCGATGCGGTCTGCCTGGTTGCCAAGAGCTGGGATTACCATGTGAAGGTGGCGCTCGGCTGCACCAACGAGGAAAACCTGGTTTCGATCTCGGAGTCGGTGCAGGCGGTCGCTGCCGCGGGCAAGGAGGCGATGGTCGATTGCGAGCATTTCTTCGATGGCTACAAGGCCAACCGCGACTATGCCGTGGCCTGCGCCAAGGCCGCGTACGACGCCGGCGCCCGCTGGATCGTGCTGTGTGACACCAATGGCGGCACCCAGCCGTCCGAGATCAGCGCCATTGTGGCTGAGATGATGGCCGCGGGCATTCCCGGAGACCGGCTTGGCATCCATGCCCACAATGACACCGGCCAGGCGGTGGCCAATTCGCTGGCAGCCGTGGAAGCGGGCGTGCGCCAGATCCAGGGCACGCTCAACGGCATCGGCGAGCGCTGCGGCAACGCCAACTTGGTGACGCTGATCCCGACCCTGATGCTGAAGCCTGCGTTCTCGGACCGCTTCGAAACAGGAATTTCCCCGGACGATCTCGAAGGTCTGACAGGACTGAGCCACGCTTTCGACGAGCTGCTTAACCGCTCGCCGGCCACCCAGTCGCCCTATGTCGGCGCTTCGGCGTTTGCCACCAAGGCAGGCATTCATGCCTCCGCGCTGCTCAAGGATCCGCGCACCTATGAACACGTGCCGCCGGAAAGTGTGGGCAATTTCCGCAAGGTGATGGTGTCGGACCAGGGCGGCAAATCCAACTTCATCAATGTGCTCAAGCGGCGCGGTATCGAGGTCGCCAAGGATGATCCGAAGCTCGATCACCTGATCGGCCTCGTCAAGGAGCGCGAGGCCACGGGTTACGCCTATGAAGGGGCTGACGCGAGCTTCGAACTGCTGGCGCACCGCACGCTGGGCCGGGTGCCGGAGTTCTTCTCGGTGACCAGTTTCCGGGTGATGGTCGAACGCCGTTTCGATGCAACGGGCCGCATAAGGACGGTCTCGGAAGCGGTGGTCAAGCTTATGGTCGACGGGGTCGAGATGATGTCGGTGGCCGAAGGCCACGGCCCGGTCAACGCGCTCGACATCGCGCTCAGAAAGGATCTCGGCGTCTACCAGTCGGAAATCGGCGATCTGGAACTGGTCGACTACAAGGTGCGCATTCTCAATGGCGGCACCGAGGCGATCACTCGGGTGCTGATCGAATCCGCCGACGGTGACGGCGCGCGCTGGTGGACGGTGGGCGTCTCCGACAACATCATAGACGCCTCGTTCCAGGCGCTGATGGATTCGATTATCTTCAAACTGATGAAGAACCGCGACTTGGCGGGCAAGATTGCGGCGGAGTAGTCCGCCGCACAACGGCCGGACGTCGATGCATCAGGCATTCTGATGGATTGATCTCGATCTTTGCGTTGCGTTGATGGACATGCCTCTGTAATCGAGTCTTGGTCTCCCGGTTCGGGAGAGGGCCGAGCCAAGCCCGGATGACCGGAGTATTCATGTCCAAACCACCTGTTCTTGCCAATGAAGACACGCCGCGCGGTTTTGCCTTTGCGCTGACCGCATATCTGCTCTGGGGTTTCCTGCCCTTCTACATGAAGGCGGTGGCGCATATCCCGGCGATCGAGGTGGTGGCGCACCGGGTGGTCTGGTCGGTGCCGATTGCCGCCCTGGTGCTGATCCTGCTTGGCCGGACCCAGGATATCCGGATCGCGCTGAAGACGCCGCGCACGCTGGCGATGGCAATGCTCACCGCGTCGCTGATCACGGTGAACTGGAGCATTTACGTCTGGTCGATCGGGGCCGGGCGGGCGGTTGAAACCGCACTTGGTTACTACATCAATCCGCTGTTTTCGATCTTCCTTGCCTCGCTGCTGCTCAAGGAAAGCCTCGATGGCCTGCAGAAGGCAGCCATCGCGCTTGCCGCCTGCGCCGTCGGCCTGCTGGCCTGGGAATCGGGCGGCGTGCCGTGGGTGTCGGTTGGGCTGGCGGGGACCTGGGGGTTTTATGCCTTCTTCAAGAAGTCGCTGCCGGTCGGGCCGAACCAGGGTTTCTTTCTCGAGGTGCTGATCCTGTCGATCCCGGCGATCGGCTACATCTTCTATGCCGAGATGAACGGCGCCGGGCATTTCGGCGATACCGGGCTCACCGACATCCTTTTGCTGTTGGGCTGCGGCCTGGTCACCGCGGTACCACTGATGATCTACGCCAATGGCGCCAAGCTGCTGAGATTGTCGACCATCGGCATCATGCAGTACATCGCGCCGACCATGATCTTCATCATCGCCGTGTTCGTGTTCAAGGAACCCTTCGGACCTTACAAGGTGGCGGCCTTTGGACTGATCTGGATCTCGCTGGCGATCTACACCACGTCGCTGCTGCGCACCCGGCGGGCGCGGCAGGCCGCAGCGGCCGCGGCGCTCACATCCGGCTGATCAGGTCCGGATCGCCTTCATCATGTTCCGGGATGGCTTGCGCAAGAAGCCGCGGCACGATGTCCTCGGCCCGGTCGATCACCATGGGCTGGACCAGATGCGCGGTGTGGATGAAACCCTGACTGCTCATGTGCCCGATCAGGGCGTTGAGCGGATCCCAGAAGCCGGAAATATTGGCGAACACCATCGGCTTGGTGTGCCGGCCGAGCTGGGCCCAGGTCATGATCTCGATGATCTCCTCAAGGGTGCCGATACCGCCCGGCAGCGTGACAAACGCGTCTGAGCGTTCAAACATCATGTGTTTGCGCTCGTGCATGTCCTTGGTGACGTGCAGTTCGGTCAACTGGCCGAGTTCCTGGCGCGACGCTTCCTGGTCCATCAGGAATTCCGGGATGATGCCGATGGCCTTTCCGCCGTTCGACATGACCGCATCGGCCACCGTGCCCATGATTCCCTTTGTGCCGCCGCCATAGACAAGGTCGATGCCATTCTCGGCCATGGCCCGGCCGAGAATCCGGGCGGCGTTGCGGTAGGCCGGGTCGTGCCCAGGCTGCGAACCGCAATAGACGCAGATGGAGGTGATGCGCGGAGTAAGTGTGTTCATGGGTCGAGTGAACATGGGCTCAATCACGCGGTCAAGCCCGGGCAGGCGGCCTATCTTGCTTTTTCTTGTGCCATGTATTCAAAGCATATAGGTTTTTGGCCAATCGACGCATATTTTGCCGGGGCGACGGAGCAGACAATGAACAAAAGCAATGCCGGATTTCTGGCGGTACTGGGAGTGGCGATCGTAGCGGCGATTGGCGCATTCTTTTTTGCCCCGAAACTGTTCAAGACGGACCCGGATACGGCCTCGCAGCCCGCGCCCAAATCCAACATGGTCGATGCCACCGTACCGGCGCCCGATGCGCCTTCGGCAGGGCAGGCGGAGATCCCGGCCGAAACGGCCGCAGAGCCTGACACGGCAACAGACCCCGCGGTTGCGGCAGATGCCTGGGTGACGCCAAGCTTTGATGTGCTCAGGGTCGAACCTGACGGGTCCACGGTTATCGCCGGCAAGGCCGAACCCGGCACCACGCTCGATATCATGAATGGCGAGACGGTCATTGCATCCACATCAGTCGGGCCGAGCGGCGATTTTGTCGCGATCCTCGACACACCGCTGGCGGCCGGCGATTACCAGCTGACCCTGCGGATCGTCGGCAAGGACGGGTCGATTCGCCAGTCCGAGGAGGTTGCCACGGTCTCCGTCCCCGAGACAGCGAACGGCGACCTGCTGGCGATGGTCAGCAAGCCGGGCAAAGCCAGCCGAATCATTGCACAGCCGACGGCTCCCGCAGTTGAAGAAACAGCCGAAGGTGCTGCCGCAGTGGCCCAATCAGGTGATGCCGAAGCGCCGGCTGCGGTGACCGATCAGGCTGCCGTTGCCAGCGCAGAGCCTGGTTCAGGCGGAACTGACGCCGCGACTGCGGCCGCGCCCGATGCAGATGGCGACACGGCTGCTCAAGCGAAAACCGAAATCGCGGCGGCGGCGGATTCGTCCGGCGATGCGGCACCGGAAATTGCGACACCCGCGCTGCCCGAGGCTTCATCCCTTCTGACGACCCAGGCGCCGCAGCTTGCGACCGAAGAGGGGGCAGCCAGCCCGTCTGAATCCGCAACAGATTCCGGAGCAGGTGACGAAGCCGGAGAAAAAACGGAAGTTGCCATGGCAACGCCGGATGCGGCAACGGCAGCAGTCGCTATACCTGCGGGCGCCAATGTGCGCGTCGACGCAGTGGAAATCGAGGGTGACCGGATCTTCATCGCCGGATCCGCCACTCCGGGGTTCATGGTTCAGGTTGCCGCCGACGGCGTTGTGATCGGCAGCGACAAGGCGGATGAAACCGGTCGTTTCATCGTCGAGGCGACCAGCCAGCTGGCCGTCGGGGATCACTTCATCAGTGCCGACCTGATGGACAAGGCCGGCGAGAATGTGCTGCTCAGGGCAACGGTTCCATTCAATCGGCCGGAAGGCGAGGCGCTTGCCGCGGTTGCACCTGCGGAGCCGGCTGCAGCGCCCGCGGATCCGGCTGTTGCCGCGGTTCAGGCCGGGGAGGAGGTGTCTCCCAAGGCTGGCAGCGGTGATGCCGGCACGCCGGCTGAATTGATTCTGCCCGATATCGCAAGCCTCTCGAAAATGCGGGAGGAGGCGTTCGAAGCCCTGTCGGCGTTGCAGAAAATGGTTTCCGGATCCGAAGCGCCCGATGCCGCTGCCGTTACTGCGGCGCTTGAAAATGCTGTCGGGAAGCTCAAGTCGGCTGCAATGGCCGACCTGCCTGCCGGCAGCAGTGACGAGGCCAAGGCAATCGCCCGCTCGATGCGGATCCAGGCTGAAGCAGCTCTGGCGGTGCTGATGCCGCCCAAAGGTGGCGATGCATCAGCCGTGGCCGGACAATCCGCTGCACAAAGAAGCGCTCAGATGATCGACGATCTGGTGACCGGCGGTCTGGCAAGAATGAACGAGACCCTGCAACAAGCCGAGATTGCGCTCTCCGAGCCTGCCGATATGGCGATTGCTGCGGCAGACGGTTCAACCCTGGTGGCGGAAGACTCAGGCCAGCCCGGTGAACCGAAAACCATCCTGCAGGCGCCGCTGGCCTCCACACCCGGTGCCGTGATCATCCGGCGCGGCGATACGCTGTGGCAGATTTCACGGCGGACTTATGGCGAAGGCGTTCGCTACACGACGATCTACGTTGCCAACCGCTCGCAGATCCAGGACCCGGACCGGATCAAGCCGGGGCAGGTGTTCTCGGTTCCTGAAAGCCCGTTGGAGAATGCCGAGGAGATGCACAAGCAGCTTCTGAGCAACGGGAAAAAGCCCTGAGGCGGTTGACCAGACTACATTCATCGTATATCGCCGATGAACGATGAATGTTTCTGATCCGGACCTCTCCCCGCAGGACGAAGCGGTGGCCCGCAAGCTGGCGGCGCTGGCGCATCCGGCGCGCCTGCGTTTGCTGAGGTGCCTCGGCGCGGCTGAAAATTGCTGTGTGAAGGATCTGGTCGGAAACGTCGGATTGGCGCAGTCGACCGTGTCGCAGCACCTCAAGGTGCTGGTCGAGGCGGAGCTGGTGAGCTTTCGGACCGAAAGGCAAACCTCCCGGTACACCGTCAACGCCCACGCCCTGCGCGACCTCGCCGGCGTCATCGGACAAACTCTGGATCATTGCTGCGGGGGCACTGAGTGTTCGCGTGCAGGCAATGATGAATTTGCGGATCAGAATCGACAGGTGGGTGCTCAACCAGCCGCGGTCGGAAACAAGGACATCTGAATTGGCTTCGAAAACCGTATCGGCCGACCAGGGAAACCCCTTTGGCACGCTGAAGAACCTCTGGCCCTACATGTGGCCGGCAGACCGCCCCGATCTCAAGATGCGGGTGTTGTGGGCAACCCTGTTCCTGCTTTTGTCAAAGATCGTGCTGATCTCGGTGCCGTATTTTTTCAAGTGGGCCACCGATGCGCTCAATGACGGCACCGCGGCGGCTGCCTGGGTGCCGGCACTGATTGCCACGCCGGTGATGCTGGTGATCGCCTATAATGTGGTGCGGATGGTGCAGTGGGGGTTCAACCAGCTCCGCGATGCGCTGTTTGCCCGGGTCGGCCAGTACGCGGTTCGGCAACTGGCGTTCAGGACCTTCGTGCACATGCATGAACTGTCGCTGAGATTTCATCTGGAGCGGCGCACCGGTGGGCTTTCGCGGGTCATCGAACGCGGCACCAAGGGCATCGAAACCATTGTCCGTTTCACCATTCTCAACACCGCGCCGACGCTGATCGAATTTGCCCTGACCGCGGTCATCTTCGGAGTTGCCTATGGCTGGAGCTACGTGCTGGTTACAGCCGTCACGGTATGGCTCTACATCTGGTTTACGGTGCGGGCCTCGGACTGGCGCATCGGCATCAGGCGGTCGATGAATGCATCGGACACGGACGCCAACACCAAGTCCGTCGATTCGCTGCTGAACTTCGAAACCGTCAAATATTTCGGCAACGAGGAGATGGAGGCGCGCCGTTTCGATGCCTCGATGGCCTCTTATGAGAAATCGGCGACACAGGTCTGGACCTCGCTCGGCTGGCTCAACATGGGCCAGGGCGTCATTTTCGGCGCCGGCATGACGGTGATGATGGTGATGTCGGCGCTTGCGGTACAGGCAGGCGAGCAGAGCATCGGCGATTTCGTGTTCATCAATGCCATGCTGATGCAGCTTTCGGTGCCGCTCAACTTCATCGGCTTCGTCTATCGCGAAATCCGCCAGGGGCTCACCGATATCGAGCAGATGTTCGAACTGCTCGACGTCGAACCGGAAGTGCGCGATGCACCCGATGCGAAACCTCTCGCGGTGGACCGGGGCGCGATCCGCTTCGACAATGTCAGTTTCAGCTACGATCCGGCGCGGCCGATCCTCAAGGGGATTTCGTTCGAGGTGCCGGCGGGCAAGACCATCGCCATCGTCGGGCCGTCGGGGGCGGGCAAATCGACGATCTCGCGGCTGTTGTACAGGTTCTATGACATCCAGTCGGGCAGCATCAGCATTGACGGGCAGAATGTCAGCGGTCTGACCCAGAAAAGCCTGCGCGCCGCCATCGGCATGGTTCCGCAGGATACGGTGCTGTTTAACGACACCATCGCCTACAACATCCGCTATGGCCGGATCGATGCCAGCGAGGAGGAAGTCAACAAGGCGGCTGATCTCGCCCAGATCGGCGGCTTCATCCGCAGCCTGCCGGAAGGCTTCAAGGCGATGGTCGGGGAACGCGGACTGAAGCTCTCCGGTGGCGAGAAGCAACGCGTCGCGATTGCCCGCACCATCCTCAAGGCGCCGCCGATCCTGATCCTCGACGAGGCAACGTCGGCGCTGGATACGGCGACCGAACAGGAAATCCAGGCGGCTCTCGATTTTGTTTCCAAAGGACGGACGACCGTGGTCATCGCCCACCGGCTGTCGACGGTGGTCAGCGCCGACGAGATCATCGTGCTCAAGGACGGCATGATTGCCGAGCGCGGGCGGCACGCCGACCTGCTGGGCCGGAAGGGGCTTTATGCGTCGATGTGGGACCGCCAGCGCGAAGCCACCGAAGTCGAGGAACATCTCAAGCGCATGCGCGACGAGGACGAAATGGGTGTCGTTACCCGGCGCCGTACATCGGAGATCGACGAGGCCTGAGCGGTTCGCGTGCAATTGAAGCTCTAAAGTGGTTTCCCCTTTGCGGAAAATTGCTGTAGTCACGGCCATTGGCAAATTCAGGAAAGACGTCATGAGCATTATCGACAGCGTTCGCAACGCGCTGGTTCCGGTTCACCGGGAAGGCTACAAATTCGTCGCCGCTTTCTTCGGCGCATCGGTGCTGCTTGGCTGGATCGCCGATCCGCTGTTCTGGATCGGCATGGTGCTGACCGCATGGTGTGCCTATTTCTTCCGGGATCCTGAGCGGGTGACACCGGTCGACGATGACCTGGTGATCAGCCCCGCCGACGGCAGGGTCTCGTCGGTGGTGCGGATGACGCCGCCGGCCGAACTCGGTCTGGGCACGGACGAGATGCTGCGCATCTCGGTGTTCATGAACGTGTTCAACTGCCATGTGAACCGGGCCCCGGTGAAAGGCCGCGTGGTGCGCAAGATCTATTCGCAAGGCTCGTTCCTCAATGCCGAACTCGACAAGGCGAGCACGGAAAACGAGCGCAGCGGCCTGGTCATCGAGACCGCCCATGGCGAGATCGGCGTGGTCCAGATCGCAGGGCTTGTGGCGCGCCGGATCCTGTGCTGGGCGGAACAGAACGAACAGCTTGATGCCGGAGAGCGGTTTGGCCTGATCCGGTTCGGCTCGCGTCTCGACGTGTTCCTGCCGGCCTCGGCCAGGCCTCTGGTCAGCGTCGGTCAGACCGCTATAGCGGGTGAAACCATGCTGGCCGAGTTCGGGTCGAACAAGGGTCCTGTGGTCAGCCGCCGAGACTGACCGTCGGTTCAGGCGACAAGGGAGACATTCATGGCAACGCCGTTTCCACCTTATGATCCCAATGGTCTGGATGAGCACGATCAGGATGAGGGGCGTGGCCCGCGGTTGCGGGAAATCCCGTTCCGGATGCTGATCCCCAACCTGATCACGGTGCTGGCGATTTGTGCAGGCCTGACGGGGATTCGCCTGGCCTTCGAGAACCGCTTCGAAATGGCGGTTGCAATGGTGCTGATCGCGGCGTTTCTCGATGGTATCGACGGCCGGGTGGCACGGTTGCTCAAAGCCCAGTCGAAGTTCGGCGCCCAGATGGATTCGCTCGCCGATATCGTCAATTTCGGTGTCGCTCCGGCACTGGTTCTGTATGTTTTCATTCTCGACCAGGCGCGGTCGTTCGGCTGGATCGCGGCGATTGTCTACGCGATTGCCGCGGGTCTGAGGCTGGCGCGGTTCAACGTCATTTCCGAGCAGGAAAACAAATCGGCCTGGCAAAGCTATTATTTTGTCGGTGTGCCGGCGCCTGCCGGGGCCTTGCTGGTGTTGCTTCCGGTCTACCTGGGGTTTCTCGGGCTGCCGATTGAAAAGAGCACGGGGTTTGCTGCCGCTGCCTACACCATGTTCATCGGCTTCCTTCTGGTGAGCCGGGTGCCGGTGTTTTCCGGAAAGGGAATGGGTGGCGGTGTCCGCCGTGACCTGGTGATGCCGTTCATCCTCATTGCAGTTGTCTATGTGTCGCTGCTGATGAGCTTCACCTGGGAGACGCTGACCCTGACGGCGGTCGGTTACCTGGCGTCGTTGCCTTTCGGCGCGTCGGCCTGGTCGCGCAAATACGGGCCGAAATCACGCCTGAATGCCAAGGAGAACGCTGCAGCTGAGAGTGATCCGGCGCCATCCCCGGATGTCAGCGATGACACCAAGGGCTGAGTGGACCCGCACTCGCCCGGCTGCCATCATCCCGGTCCTGCCTCTGCCCCGCCGCACCCCTATTTGGCGGTGTTGTCGGCGCGGTGCGACCTGATCCATTCGTCGGCGATTTTCTGCGCGGTCACGTAATCGGTCTTGCCGGAGCCAAGGACAGGGATTTCCGCCACATTGACGATCTCGCCCGGCACCATCAGATCGGTGGCGCCGAAGCGGCGGGAATACTCCCGCAGCTCCTCGCGCAGTGCCGGCATTTTCGTTGTCACCAGAACGATGCGTTCGCCCTTGCGGGTGTCCTCGACGGCAACGGCAGCATGGAAATCCTCCGGCCAGAGTTTTTGCACCAGCAGCTCGATGGCACCGAGCGAAACCATCTCTCCGGCAATCTTGGCAAATCGCTTGGCGCGTCCGCGGATGGCGATATAGCCATCCTCGTCAACCGCAACGATGTCGCCCGAATCATGCCAGCCACTGGTGAGCGGCTGGAGCACGCCGGGCTCCGGGGCCAGCATGTATCCAAGCATGACATTAGGCCCCGAGACGAACATCCTGCCGGCGTCATTGATGCCTTCCACCGGTTCTAGCCTCAGCGCCATTGCCGGTAGCAGCCGGCCCACGGATCCGTCCCTGGAATGGCTGCCTGAATTGACCGCCGCAACAGGCGCGGTCTCGGTCATCCCGTAGCCTTCGATGATGCTTGCTCCAAACCGTTCGTGATAGATCCGCCGTGTCTCGGCACGAACCGCTTCGGCGCCAGCCACGATCAGCCGCAGGCTCTGGAAATCCGTGTCCTTGGCGGTGCGGGCGTAACCGGCCAGAAACGTGTCGGTGCCGAACATGATCGAGGGTTTGACCTCGCGGGCCACGGCCGGAATGATCCGGTAGTGCAGCGGGGAGGGGTAGAGGAACAGCCTGACGCCGTAAAGCAGCGGCAGGATAGCGCCGCCGGTGAGCCCGAAGGAATGGAACACCGGAAGCACGTTGAACAGTTTGTCCTTGACCGAAATGTCGATGCGGGCTTCGGCCTGCGCCGCATTTGCGTGCAGATTGGCGTGGGACAGGACGACACCCTTGGGCGTGCCTTCCGAGCCCGAGGTGAAGAGAATGACGGCGGGGTCGCTTGCCTTGACCGGCCGTATCGGCTTGCGCCAGTTCAGGAATGCGCTGGCCTTCTCCAGAGATGAAATGCTCTCGCGCATATCCTCGAGCCAGATGATCTTGACGCCGGCCTTTTCGATGGCGGCGACCGGCGCCTCGAGCCCTGCCTTGTCGACAAAGGCGCGGCTGCCGAGAACGGTGCTGATCTTCGCGGTCGAAAGCGCCGAGACAAGCGCTGCGGGACCTGCGGTGTAATTGAGCATGGCCGCCACCCGGCCTGCGGACTGAAGGGCGAGAAACGTCACCATCACGCCGTTGGCATTGGGCAACAGGATACCCAGCGCCTCGCCGGGGCGGCTGATCTTCTCGAAACGGGCGCCAAGCGCCCGGGCGCCGATCAGGAGCCGCTTGTAGGTGAGCTTGCCGCCGAGTGCATCCTCAAGCACGGCGCCGGCCTTGCCATAGGTATCGCAGGCATCGCGGAACGCCAGAAACAGGCCGCGCTCGAAATCATTGCTGCGAAACCGCGCCGCCGCCAGAATGTCGTGCACCCGGTCCTCATCGCGCGGGGCGGTCGCCCCATTGGTCGCCGGGGTCGCGTCATGAAGATCAATACTGTCGGATTGCGCCAGCGTCATCTTCGGAAACAGGTGCCGTGGCGCCTCGGATTGCGAGTGGGCCGACCATAGCGTGAATTCGGATCCACGGACATGCATGGCACGCATACCCGCGCCATGCTTACGCGCAAGAGCCGCCAGTGCCTTGTATCGCGCCAGGGTTTCCGGAGACGGTTCGACGCTGGGCGGAAAGGGGACCGTGACCGATAGGCCGGCCGTCAGGGCTGCTTCAATGGCGCTGGTGTCGCCGGCATGCGCGGTGCGGGCAAAAAGGCGCACACCGAACAGGGTGAGGGCGCGCTGGTCGTCCTCATGCAGCAGATGCAGGCAATTGCGGTCCAGGATCGACCACAGCACGGCTACATCAAGGCTCGACTGACGCGCATAGGCATAGACGATCGGCGCGTCAGGCGAGGGCGAAGCTTGAGGATCCGGCAGGCGGAGGCGGAAGAGTGTCCGCAGCTTGATCAGGGCAATGCCCTGCGCAACAGACACGTCGCGTTGACGTGAAACCTGAAGTGCGGCGATCAAAGCCGCTCCCAGCACGATGATAATAAGCGTTGCCACCAAACCCGCCATAAACGGCCTCCTCCATGCCCGACCGGTCCTGAAGGTCTCTCACGCCTGAACCAGCCGGTAACTCCCGGTGGGAAGCCTAGAACTGATTTTGTGCGAAGGGAACCGCTTTGATGGCCAGTCGGAGGGGACCAGCGCGGTTATTCAGGCAGCCGGTAGCCCACGAAGCGGTTGTCGGTGACGCGGAACAGTTTTCCTGTTTCCTTGCAATCGGGTGCGCAGAGCGGGACCAGCTTGGCGGCGACTTCGGAAGGATGCGGCAGGGTATCTGGATTTTCGCCAGGCATCGCCTGCGCCCGCATCGCGGTGCGGGTGGCGCCGGGATCGATGGAATTGACCGTCAGCGCGGTCTTTTCGGTTTCCGCCGCCCAGACCCGCGCCAGTGTCTCCACCGCCGCCTTTGAGGCTGCGTAGGGACCCCAGAAGGCACGCGCGGAATGAGCAACGGCCGAGGACAGGATCAGCGCCCGGCCGGCGTCGGACTTGATCAGCAGCGGTTCGACCGACCGGATCACGCGCCAGGTGGCGGTGACGTTGACGGCCATCACCTTGTCGAACACCTTGGCTTCGACATGGCCGACCGGCGAGATGGTGCCCAGCACGGCGGCATTGGCAACGAGGATGTCGAGCTTGCCCCAGCGCTCGTTGATGGCAGCGCCGAGCCGATCGATTGCCGGCATGTCGGTCAGGTCCATCGGCACCAGCGTGGCGCTGCCGCCTTCGGCCTGGATGGCGTCGTCAAGCTCTTCAAGGCCGCCGCTGGTGCGGGCCACGGCAATCACATGCGCGCCCTGTTTGGCGAGCGCCAGAGCGGTCCAGTAGCCAATACCGCGGGAAGCGCCGGTGACGAGCGCAATACGTCCTTCAAGAGAGGTCATGATGAAACTTATCCGTTGTTGGCCAGCAGCGACAGGCTGCGCACATTGCCCTGATCTTCCTGATCGGTGAGCGTCGTCGGGTAATCGCCGGTAAAGCAGGCGTCGCAGAATTGCGGGCACTCGGCATTGCGGCCGGGTTCGCGCACAGCCCGGTAGAGCCCGTCGATGGAGACAAAGCCGAGGCTGTCGACGCGGATGAAATCGGCCATGGCGCTGACCGACATGCGCGAGGCCAGAAGCTGGGCTTTTTCCGGCGTGTCGACCCCGTAGAAACAGGACGACATGGTCGGCGGAGAGGCGATGCGCATATGCACTTCGCGGGCGCCGGCCTCGCGGACCAGCTGAACGATCTTCTGGCTGGTGGTGCCGCGGACGATGGAATCATCGACCAGCACCACGCGTTTGCCTTCGATCATGTTCTTGTTGGGATTGAGCTTGAGCTTGACGCCCATGTGCCGGATCGCCGAGGACGGGGCGATAAAGGTGCGGCCGACATAATGGTTGCGGATGATGCCCAGTTCGAACGGCATGTTGGCCTGCTGGGCAAAGCCGATGGCCGCGGGTGTGCCTGAATCGGGAACCGGAATGATGACATCGGCATCGACCGGGCATTCCTTGGCCAGTTCCTCGCCGATCTTCTTGCGCGCCTCATAGACGTTGCGATCCTCAATGGTCGAATCGGGCCGGGCGAAATAGACATATTCGAAGATGCAAAGCCGCGGCGACTGTTTTTCGAAGGGGAAATGGCTCTCGATGCCCTTGCCGGTGATGACCACGACTTCGCCTGGCTGAACTTCGCGGACGAAGCGGGCGCCGATGATGTCGAGCGCGCAGGTCTCGGACGCCAGGATGTAGGCGCCATCGAGATCGCCGATGCACAGCGGCCGGATGCCGAGCGGATCGCGGGCCCCGATCATCTTCTTCTCGGACAGACCGACCAGCGAATAAGCGCCTTCAAGCCGGGACAGCGCATCGATGAATTTCGGCACGATGCGGGATTTTTCGCTGGTGGCGATGAGATGCAGAATGGTTTCTGTGTCCGAGGTCGATGAGAAGATCGAGCCGCGTTGCTGCAATTCGCGCTGCACCGTCAGTGCATTGGTGATGTTGCCATTGTGCGCGATGGCGAAACCGCCGCCGGCAAACTCGGCGAAGAAGGGCTGGACGTTGCGCAGCCCCTCGCCGCCGGTGGTGGAATAGCGGGTATGGCCGATGGCGCGGTCACCGGGCAGCCGGTCCATGACCGAGCGCTTGGTGAAGGTGTCGCCGATCAGGCCGACATGGCGTTCGACCGAGAACTGCTTGCCGTCGAAAGCTACGATACCGGCAGCTTCCTGGCCGCGATGCTGAAGCGCATGCAGTCCGAGCGTTACCACGGCGGCGGCTTCGGGCTTTCCGAAGATTCCGAACACGCCGCATTCATCGTGGAAAACGTCGGCTTCGTTGTCGACCGGTTTCAAGCCAGTGTCTGTCATCGGCGTCGGGCCCTTTGGTATCGACCGGCCGGATTGATCCCGACCGGGATCTGTTATCCGCTGGTCGCGGGTGCTGCATCGGCAGCCGGTTCATCCGAACCGCCGCCGCGCAGCCGCTCGAGGATCGTTGCATCGGCGTCATCGGGCAGCATGTTGACCAGTTTGGCGCCGAGCGAATCGAGCATCGGCTTGGATTTGGCGGTCACCACCCACTCCGGCTGCTTCGGCGCGGCCACGAGCCAGTTGAAAAACAGCATGGCGACAACGACCAGGAGCACGCCGCGGGCTGCGCCAAAGACAAAGCCCAGCGTCCGGTCGAGCGCGCCAATGCGGCTGTCGATGATGAAATCGGCGATGCGCATTGTGATGTAGGACACCACGATGAGGGCGATCAGGAAAATGACCGCGGCAGAGCCGATCATGGCGATCTTGTCCGACGAGGTATATTTCAGCGCCAGCGGCGTCAGCGTCGGGTAGAGCAAATAGGCAGCGGCGGCAGCGGCGATCCAGGAAGCGACGGCCAGCACCTCGCGCGAAAATCCACGAACCATGGCAAGCACCGCCGAAAAAAGCGTGATGCCAAGCAGGATGCCGTCAAGAAGGGTAATAGGCATGAAATCGCGTTCCGTTTCAGGCTCTGCCCACCATCGCCGCAATTGGCGCCCGGATGGGCTGAATTCAGTTTTCATCCTCGTCGCCGGAGGTCAAAAGCGCACCTTTAGACCCGGCAATCCGTGCAACCAGATCTGCCAGTGTTTCCATCTGAGCCAGACCCGCCCCCGATCTGGAAGGCAGGTCGGCAGATCCCGATGGCAACACCGCGTTGGCGAAACCCAGTTTTTCAGCCTCCTTAAGCCGCAGACCGGTTTGCGCCACAGGCCGAATGGCCCCCGACAGGCTGACTTCGCCGAAATAGACGCAATCGGCGGGAAGGGCAAGCCCGGCGAGGGAGGAAACCAGCGCTGCGGCCACAGCCAAATCCGCTGCCGGCTCGGCGATCCGGTAACCGCCGGCGATATTGAGGTAGACGTCATGGCTGCCAAGCCGGACGCCGCAATGGGCTTCGAGCACCGCCAGGATCATCGACAACCGCGCCGAATCCCAGCCAATGACGGCGCGCCGGGGCGTGCCGAGGCTTGAGGGAGCAACCAGCGCCTGAACCTCGACCAGCACCGGCCTGGTGCCCTCGATGCCGGCAAAGACAGCCGCACCCGGGGCTTTGGCATTGCGCTCGCCCAGGAACAGTTCGGACGGGTTGGCAACCTCGCGCAGACCCTTGTCGGACATTTCGAAGACGCCGATCTCATCGGTTGCGCCAAAGCGATTCTTCACCGTGCGCAGGATCCGGTAGTGGTGACCGCGGTCGCCTTCGAAATACAAAACCGCATCGACCATGTGCTCGACCACGCGCGGTCCGGCGATCTGGCCGTCCTTGGTGACGTGACCGACCAGAACCATCGCGGCCCCGGTCTGCTTGGCAAAGCGCACCATGGCATGCACGCCGGTGCGCACCTGGGTGACGGTGCCCGGCGCCGATCCGGCGAGATCGCTCCACAGGGTCTGGATGGAATCGATGATGACGAAGTCGGGCCGCTTGCCATCGGCGAGGGTGGCGAGAATGTCCTCGACATTGGTTTCGGCTGCGAGCAAGACGCCGCTGTCGGCGGCGCCAAGCCGCTGTGCCCTGAGCCGGACCTGGGCGACGGCCTCTTCGCCCGAGACATAGATCACCCTGTGACCTTGGCGTGCCAGGGCGGATGCCGCCTGCATCAGCAATGTCGATTTTCCGATGCCGGGGTCGCCGCCGACGAGCACGGCAGAGCCGCGCACGAATCCGCCGCCGGTCACGCGGTCGAGTTCGCTCACCTTAGTGGGGATTCGCGGGGCTTCCTCGATCTCGCCGGCGAGGCTGGCAAGGGCGACAGGGCGGCCCTTTTTCGCCACGGTGCCGGGACCGCCGCCGATCCCTCCGCTCGGATCATCCTCGACGATGGTGTTCCATTCGCCGCAGCCATCGCATTTTCCGGCCCAGCGCGTATGCACCGTGCCGCAGGATTGGCAGACGAATTGGACGCGGGCTTTGGCCAAGGGAAATCCTTTCTGTTTTCGCCGGTTTGTCAGGAAGATGGCAGTTTGTCCACTGTTTGTTCTGTTTTTCCTGTGATTAGTGGCGAGGAACAGTATGGGTCACGACCGGATGTGGGGGAAGCGGCCTGGCCCGATCTCACGCGCCCGTCGTCACCGGGGAGGCAGCGAGGGCGGTGCCTGATCCTGTCGCGACGGCATTAACTTGCATCACCCCGTATAGCTGCGCGCATGGCGGCGGCCGAGATTGGTCAGCATCTCGTAGCTGATGGTGCCTGCGGCAGTGGCGGCCTGTTCCAGCGATATCGTCGGGCCGAAGAGTTCGATCCAGTCGCCGGCCCTGACCGCGTCACCGGGCAGGTCGGTCACGTCGAACATGGTGAGGTCCATGGTGATCTTGCCGATTACCGGAATAGGCACGCCGCCCACCGCGGCAAAAGCGCCCTGCGAAACGGCGAAGCGCAGTGGAACGCCGGTGCTCGAGCCCGAGCGGAGATAGCCGTCGGCATAGCCAACACCGCAGACCGCGATGCGACTGTCGCGGGCAAACCGGTGGGCGGCGCCATAGCTTACCGTTTCGCCGGCCTTGGCAGTCCGGATGACAAGCACGCGCGCCTCGGCGGTGACCACCGGGCGCATCGGATTGGTCATGCCGCCCACCGGCGCACCGCCATAAAGCGCGATACCGGGACGGGTGAGATCGAAGTGCGCGGCCGGTCCGAGGTAGATGCCTGCCGAATTGGCGAGACTGGCCTCGACGCCCTCGAAGCTGTCGCGCAATCCGGCGAAAATCTCGATCTGGCGGGCATTGAGCGGATGCTCCGGCTCATCGGCGCAGGCAAAATGGCTCATCACCAGACACGGGGGAGGCGCGCTTCCCTCCGAATACCGGACGGCCTGCTCGGGCGTCAGCCCCAACCGGTTCATGCCGGTGTCGATATGCAGGGCATATTCGCGGGTGCCGGCATTTTCGCACCAGAAGGCGGCTTGTTCCGGCGAGCTGATCACCGGCACAAGATCATGGGCCAGAATGGCGGCGAAGGAGCCGTCGAAGACGCCGTTGAGCACATAGATCCGCGCGTCGGGCAGCAGCGGCCGCAGCCGCGCGCCTTCATTCGCGTCGGCGACGAAAAAGTCGCGACAGCCCTCGCGCGCCAGTCGGGGCGCAACCTGGTCCGCCCCGGTTCCATAGCCATCGGCCTTGACCGCAGCGCCGCACCGTGCGCTGCCCGACAGGCTGCGCATGGTCCGCCAGTTCTCGGCAACCGCGCCCAGGTCGACGCTCATGCGGACTGTGGCGGCGGAGCCGGGTATGGCGGAGGAGAGCGTCAATCCACCAGCCTATTCGTCGTGAACGAACTGGGCGTAGGAATTGTCGGCCAGATCCTCGAAGCGGGTGAACTCCGCCTGGAAGGCCAGCTGCACGGTGCCGGTCGGTCCGTGACGCTGCTTGGCGATGATGACGTCGGCGGTGCCCTTGACCTTCAGCATCTTCTCTTCCCAGGCCAGGTATTCCGGTGTCTTGATATCGGCGGCCACCTCTTCGGCGGAGCGGCGCGGTTCACCGTTCTTGACGTAATATTCCTCACGAAAAACGAACAGCACCACGTCGGCATCCTGCTCGATCGAACCCGATTCACGCAAGTCGGAGAGCTGCGGGCGCTTGTCCTCGCGG